>JAEEGL016495461.1_pt1 | contig 32260 bp, 29 predicted proteins | sample 9134231 | NCBI WGS metagenome assembly JAEEGL01 (sample SAMN16246548, study PRJNA631951) | gut metagenome | biome: gut microbiome; feature: rumen; material: fiber-attached | host: Bos | place: Iran: Karaj | collected 2018-10 | reverse complement strand
ATTGAAGAATGTAGAATAAATGTAAAAACTATTAGGATAAATAGATAAAACCTATTGACTTAGTAGGTAATTAGTGTTAGAATAACCACGTTCAAAGAATTATGAAAGGAAGAAGACAGATGTATAACTATTATAGAAATATAAATAGTAATCTTTGTTGTTGTCGAATGTTAAACTCCCGGGCATGTAATATGGCTGGTGTTTTAGCGTGTCGATGTTAACGTCTTCTTTAAAACACTAATTGAAATGTATGCCGTATGCCCGAGAGCTAAACATTAGCCTCGGGCATTTATTTTGCAAAAAAACAATAACAGAAAGGAAATAAAATCATGGAATTTAAGATCAATTCATTATTAATTCACGGAGGAATAGATGGAGATGAAACAACAGGAGCAGTAAATGTACCTGTATATCAGACTTCTACATATAAGCAGGATGGCCTTGGAGAGAATAGAGGCTGGGAGTATTCCAGAACTGGTAATCCTACCAGAGCTGCACTGGAAAAGCTTGTAGCTGACCTGGAGGGTGGAGAGTATGGCCTGGCATTTGCATCAGGACTCGCAGCAATCAATACAGTTCTATCGCTTTTTAAATCAGGCGACAGACTTATAGTTTCAGACAATATTTATGGTGGAACCTTCAGAATCCTTGATAACGTATTTAAGAATTTCGGTATCAATTACACCATAGTTAATACCTCTGATATAGATGAGATTGAAAATGTACTGAAGGACGAGAGTGTTGCAGATGAGATTAAAGCTATATATATAGAAAGCCCTGCAAATCCACTTCTTACAGTTACGGATATTGAGAAGGTGGCTGAGCTTGCCAAGATATACGGAAAACAGGTAATAGTTGACAACACATTTCTAACTCCATATCTCCAGAGACCTCTCGGACTGGGAGCAGATATAGTTATTCATAGTGGAACTAAATATCTGGGTGGACATAGTGATACAGTATCAGGATTTGTTGTGGTTAATGATAAGGAGCTGGCTGACAGACTGTATTATCTGCAGAATGCAATCGGTGGAGTACTTGGACCTTGGGATAGTTTCCTGATGATCAGAGGCATTAAGACTCTGGGAGTCAGAATGGACAGGCACGTAAAGAATGCAATTCAGATAGCTGAATGGCTTGAAAACAGTGGCTATGTAGAGAAGGTATATTTCCCTGGACTTAAATCTGATCCGGGCTATGAGGTTCAGAAAAAACAGGCTGATGGTCCTGGCGCCATGATCTCATTTACATTAAAGAAGGAATATGATTATAGGACATTCTTTAAGTCCCTTAAGCTGGTTACACTTGCTGAGAGTCTGGGAGGAGTGGAGTCACTGGTATGCCATCCTGCATCTATGACACATGCTGCTATTCCTAAGGATATAAGAGAAGCAGTAGGTATTACTGATGAGCTTATCAGACTGTCCGTAGGTATAGAGGACGTGGATGATATCATCGCAGATATTGAACAGGCAATAAAGGAGGCTTCCCGTTAAGGGAGCAGACGCAAGCGAAATAGCGAAGGAGATAAGAGAATGGAAGTATATAACAGTGTTCAGGAAATGATAGGTAATACACCAATCCTCAAACTCAACCATCTGGGAGTTAAGGAAGGGGTCAACTTATATGCAAAGCTCGAACTCATGAATCCCGCAGGAAGTGTTAAGGACAGAGTTGGAGTATATATGATAGAAGACGCGGAGCGAAGAGGCCTGCTAAAACCGGGAGGTACAATAGTCGAAGCTACCGCTGGAAATACAGGTATTGGAATTGCAATAGCAGCCCTTAATAAGGGATATAAGATCATATTTGCAGTTCCAGAGAAATTCTCTATAGAAAAACAGAGAGTCATGGCAGCTCTGGGTGCAGAGATAGTTCATACACCTAGAGAAGAAGGCATGCTTGGTGCTGCCAGAAAAGCAGATGAGATCATCGCATCCATCCCGGGAGCAATAGCAATGAAACAATTTGAGAATCCGGCGAATCCATTATCCCATTACGAGACAACTGGCCCTGAAATCTATAAACAGCTGGATGGCCAAGTTGATTACCTTGTTGCCGGTGCAGGAAGTGGCGGAACATTTTCAGGTGCGGTCAGATATCTCAAGGAGAAGAATCCATATATCAAGGGCGTACTGGCGGATCCTATTGGTTCTATAATCGGAGGCGGTGAACATGCTGATTACGATATAGAAGGAATAGGTAATGATTTTATTGCGGATACTATGGATGTATCACTTATAGATAAGGTTATTAAGATAACAGATGACAATGCATTTACCACATCCAGACTGCTTGCGACGAAGGAGGGAATCCTTGCAGGTTCCTCGTCTGGTGCTGCTCTATATGCCGCGCTTAAGCTTGCAGAAGAAATTGATGAGGGAAATATCGTAGCAATACTCCCTGACAGAGGAGACCGCTATATCAGTAAGGGACTGTTCTAAGCTTTCGGAGGTTATTATGGTTAGTGAGAGAGAGAGTATAACTGCTAAGATATGTGCCTTCGCCAGAGCCTGGCATTCAACTTATTCTCGTGATAGAATATATGACGATTATTTGGCCTTTGATTTTATGGGCAAGGAAGAATATGAGAATATCTATGATATGATCAGTGACGGACTTGTGGGCTCTGAAAGACTGGAGAAAGAAGAAGCGGAGAAGGCCATAGTTAAATATTTCGCACCAATCCCGCTGTCTAGATTACATTTTAACGAGAACAAGCTGATTGATTTTGCCGCTGAAAATGGTAAGATTCAATATGTCATATGTGGAGCAGGTGAGGATACTTTCGCCTTCAGAAATGACAATGAAGATATAGAGATATTCGAAGTGGATCATCCTGATACGCAACGCTTCAAGCTTGACAGGATTAAGGATCTGGAGTGGATCTTCAGGTCAAATGTACATTATGTTTCTGTGGATTTTGAGAAGGAAAGTATGGCAGAGAAACTACTTGAAGCAGGCTTTGATCCGAACAAGAAAACCTTCTTCAGCATTCTTGGAGTATCGTATTATCTCACACTTGATGTATTTTCCGAGACACTCAGACAGATGGCAGAACTGACCCGTTCTGAGAGTGAGGTTGTCTTTGACTATCCTATCAAGACTGGTGATTTTCCTAAGAGAGTCGACCGTCTGGAAGAGATAACCAGATCTTTGGGTGAAGTCATGTGCGGAGGATTTGATCATAATGAGATTAAATGTGTTCTATGCTCTTTAGGTTATAACATTGATACCTATATGACTCCAGAGCAGATACAGGAGGAATATTTTGAGGGCAGGGAAGATGATCTAAAGGCTTTCGAAAATGTGAGTCTTATATCAGCTAAATATATACATCGCGATTGATCGTGATTTCTGAAAGAACATAAATAGGAGACATACAAATGACACTAAACCAGCTAAAATATGTTATTGAGATTTCAAAACAGAATTCTATAAATGATGCGGCTAAAAGCCTATTCATATCTCAGCCGAGCCTTACTGCGGCTCTAAAATCTCTGGAACAGGAGATCGGCTTTGAGATATTTACAAGGACAAACAGCGGAATTACTCTTACTGTAAAGGGAGAAGAGTTTCTAGGGTACGCTAAATCCGTGGTGGAACAGTATGATATCCTGGACGCAAAATATATCTCAAAGAGTAATATCAAGAGGACTTTCCAGGTTTCTATGCAGCATTATACCTTTGCTGTAAATGCTTTTATGTCTGTTATTGATCAGTATGGTATGGATGAATATGAGTTTGAAGTGCATGAAACCAGAACCTATGATGTGATAGAGAATGTAAAAAATCAGAAGAGTGAGATAGGTGTGCTTTATATGAATGACTATAACAGCGCTGTATTGCAGAAAATACTGCGTGATGCAGGCCTTAAATTCATACCTCTTTTTGATTGCAGTATATATGCTTATATGAGCAAGAAGAATCCGCTTGCTGCGAAGAAACAGGTGACTATGAAGGACCTGGATGATTATCCTTGCCTCGCATTTTCGCAGGGAGACCATAACTCCTTCTATTTTGCAGAAGAAGTACTTAGTACGTATGAATATAAGAGATTAATAAGAGTCAGTGACAGAGCTACAATACTGAATATGATGGTAGGCCTTAATGGTTATACTCTATGTTCAGGTATAATCTGCGAGGATCTGAATGGAACTGATTACTGTGCGGTAAAGCTTAAGACGAAGGAGAAGATGACCATAGGATATATAGCCCGCAAGCATTCCAAGATCAGTGAGATGGGGCAGAAATACATAGAAGAACTAAGTAAATATAAGGATAAAGTGCTTGATTAATCTATAAGATGCATCAATTATGGTGCATCTTATATTTTGTTTAGAGCTATAGGTTTAACCTATAGCAAACAATAATTTTTAAGAATTATACAAGAACTGAAATGAATGATAGTATACGTGCATACAAAAAAACACAGCCGAATAAATCAGGCAAATAAATGGTTTTACATAGGAGGATAAAAATCATGAAAAAGAAATTTATAGGTTTAGCACTTACACTATCATTTACAGCAGCACTGCTTGCAGGATGCGGAAGCTCAGAGGAAGCTAATTCCGGTAACGTACAGGAAACACAGGCTGCACAGACAGAAGCTGACACACAGGAAGATACAGATACAAAGGAAGATGCATCAGAATCTGATTCAAAAACAGATGATGGAGATAAGGTAATCAAAGTTGGTGCATGTGTAACACCTCATGCTGAGATCCTTGCAGAGATCAAGGATGATCTTGCAGCAGAGGGCTGGACACTTGAAGTTGTAGAGTATAACGATTATGTACTTCCAAATACAGCACTTGAAGATGGTGATCTGGATGCAAACTACTTCCAGCATAAGCCATATCTTGATGATTTCAATAAGGAAAACGGTACACACATCGTAACACTCGCAGGAGTACATTTTGAGCCAATGGGTATTTACGCTGGTAAGTCTTCAGACTTAAATGCAATTCCTGATGGTGCTAAGATAGCAGTTCCAAATGATTCAACAAACGAAGCTAGAGCACTTCTTCTTCTTGAAGCACAGGGTATTATCAAGCTTAAGGAAGGCGTTGGTATCCAGGCAACAGTACTTGATATCGAAGAGAATGAGCATAACGTAGAGATTCAGGAGCTGGAGGCAGCGCAGGTTCCAAAGTCAATACAGGATGTTGACTTCGCAGTAGTAAATGGTAACTATGCAATCGAAGCTGGTCTTGGTGATGCAGTAGCAGTTGAGGCAGCTGATTCACTTGCAGCTGAAACATATACAAACTATGTATGCGTAAGAGAAGGTGAAGAGGATACAGCAAAGTCACAGGCTCTTAAGGCAGCTATACTTACAGAAGAAGTTAAGAAGTTTATCAATGATAATTATTCAGGTGCAGTAGTGCCAGTATTCTAGTTCAGGAGGCTTACTTAAATGTTTGAGGATGAGGAATTAAAGAATTCACCAATTGCAGTTCTTGGAGCTGGAGCGGTTGGAAAAACCTGTGCAGCAGACTGTGTGCTTGGTGGAAATAAAGAAGTAAGGCTATTTGAACTTCCTGAGTATTTTGATCAAAATCTTAAAAATGTTGCTAAAACCGGAATTACTCTCGGTGGAATACAGAAGAATCAATATGGATTCAAGAGGACTGGAAAAGCTTTTATTAACCTACTCACCTCAGACATTTCTGAGGCTGTCAAAGGCGCTAAGCTCATAATTGTAGCCATTCCATCAGTGGCACATGATGTGTTTTTCGAAAAGCTTGTCCCGGTTCTTGAGGATGGCCAGATCATTCATATCATACCTGATAATTATGGCTCATTAAAGCTTAGAAAGAAGCTTCGTGAAGCCGGAAGTACTAAGAAGGTAATAATCGGTGGATGGTCAAGTGCACCATATGGTACAAGAGTAGAGAAGGAAGGTGGTGTTCAGACCTCTGACATGTGGCTTGTCTATAGAGCAAAGACACTTAGAGGCGCAGCTCTTCCAAGTACAGATCAGGAAGTCTTCTTAAACAGTACAAAATATCTTGGATGTTTCGATTCCATTACCGAGGGCGATGGCCCGGTAGGAGGAAATACAGTTCTCGATATCGGTTTCAGTAATGTCAATCCGGTACTTCACTGTCCGGGAACAATACTCGGTGTCGGTGTAATGGAGAACTGGGGAAGAATATATGGCGGAAATGATAAGTATACATACTCCATTTACAGCCATGCTTATTGCGAATCAATAGCAGAAGTACAGTATGCTTTCTTCCTTGAAGAGGTTGCACTTGCAGATGCTATTGGAGTGGGTATCGCTAAATACCCTAAGAAAAACTTTTTATCAAGAACCAGTATTCTTGGACCTGAATACATGGGAGATGATTGTATCGTACCATTTGATGAGCAGTGGGAGACAGGTTACAGAACAGGACCATTCTCAATTCAGGACCGCTACGTGACAGAGGATGTACCGGTAGGATGTCACTTATATCACGAGCTGGGAAAGAAATTCGGAGTTGAGACTCCGGTTATCGATTCAATGATAACCCTTGGATCAGTAATGACCGGAAAGGATTTCTATAAGACAGGAATCACTCTGGAAGATCTGGGAATAGGACATCTTGATAAAGAAGCCCTTCTGGATTATTTAAATAACGGTAACTATAAAGAATAGTCGTATGCCATTTTGGGCGGAGCAAAGAATCACTCCTTACATTTGATACTTTGCTTCGCTCGAATTTTACTAAAGAGGAGAAACTATGGCTGAACTAAGTACAAGGACATCTACATTTACAGATTCCGTAATAAGAAGAATGACTCGGGTCGCAAATAGATATAATGCCATCAATCTGTCTCAGGGATTCCCGGATTTTGAACCACCACAGGAGATAACTGCAAGACTTGCAGAGGTTGCAGCAGAAGGACCACATCAATATGCACTTACCTGGGGTGCACAGAATTTCAGGGAGGCTTTAGCCAGAAAGCATGAGAGATTTTCCGGACAGAGTATTGATCCGGATAAGGAAATTGTCGTAACCTGCGGAAGTACAGAAGCCATGATGGCAGCTATGATGTCGGTAACAAATCCTGGAGATAAGGTTATAGTTTTTTCACCCTTCTATGAAAACTATGGAGCAGATGCAATTCTGTCAGGGGCAGAACCTATATATGTTTCCCTGACACCGCCTGAATTCGGGTTCGATGTAGATGTGCTTGAGAATGCTTTTAAACAGGGGGTAAAAGCAATCATAGTATGTAATCCATCGAACCCTTCAGGCAAGGTTTTCACATATGAAGAGTTGTCACAGATCGCAGACCTGGCAAAAAAATACGATACATTTGTAATAACAGATGAGGTGTACGAGCACATCATATATGAACCATATAAGCATACGTATATGTCGACACTTCCCGGGATGAAGGATAGAACCATTATCTGTAATTCACTTTCGAAGACTTATTCAATTACAGGCTGGCGACTGGGATATGTTATTGCCAATGAAGATGTGATAGAGCGGGTCAAGAAGGTTCATGATTTCCTGACAGTAGGTGCAGCTGCCCCTCTTATGGAAGCAGCCGTTGTGGGACTCGAGTTTGGGGATGATTATTATGAGGAGCTGAGAGCACATTACACTCATATGAAGGATCTGTTCCTTGGTGGTCTTCGGGATATAGGGCTTAAGTTCACTGAACCTCAGGGTGCATATTATGTGATGGTTGATGTGAGTGAGTTTGGTGTGGATGATGATACGAGATTTTCAGAATGGATGGCTGAACACATCGGAGTAGCACCAGTCCCAGGATCCAGTTTCTTCAAGGAAGATATACAGAATTATGTAAGATTTCATTTTGCTAAAAATGATGACACATTAAAGGAGGCGCTTGAGAGATTGTCAGTCCTGCCTGTTATAGGTTCAACCTATAACGAACGATAAAATATAAGAATTATACAGTACATTTTATTCATGATACCATTCTTTACGTAAAAAGGATGAGGAAGTGATTAAAATGATTAAGCTTGAAAATGTAACGAAGACCTTCACGGTTAAAGGTAAAACAGTTACGGCTGTTGATAATGTCAGCCTGGATATTGAAAAGGGAGAGATATTCGGAATTATTGGATTTTCGGGAGCCGGAAAGTCTACTCTCGTTAGATGTATGAATCTGCTTGAGGTGCCAACTTCGGGGTCTGTTTATTTTGATGGAAATGATCTGGTGAAGGCCGGAAGCAGAGAACTTAGAAATTATAGAAGGAAGATAGGAATGATCTTCCAGCAGTTCAACCTGCTTGAGCAGAGATCTGTACTGGCAAATGTATGTTACCCTCTTGAACTTGAGGGGGTTAAGAGAAAAGAAGCAAAGGCAAAGGCTCGTGAGCTTCTGAAAATAGTCGACCTGAGCGAGAAGGAAAATGCTTACCCATCACAGCTTTCAGGCGGACAGAAGCAGCGAGTTGCCATTGCAAGAGCTCTTGCAACCAGCCCTGAAGTTCTGCTATGCGATGAGGCTACCAGTGCTCTGGATCCTATTACAACCAGCGAAGTTCTGAAGCTGATCAAGAAGATAAATAAAGAACTTGGGGTTACCATAGTTGTTATTACTCATGAGATGAAGGTAGTAGAGCAGATCTGCGACCGTGTAGCCATCATGAACAAGGGCGTGGTAGAAGAAGTCGGAGCTGTAAGGGATATATTCTTTAATCCAAGGTCTGAGACCAGCAGGAAGCTGGTGCTGTCCGGAGGAGATAAGAATGATATCAGCAGTGAGAAGAGGAGCATCCGTATTGTATTCGATGGACTTTCTTCATATGAACCTGTACTTGCTAATCTTATTCTTAAGACACAGGTGAAGCTTAATATACTTGGCGCAAATACAGAGGATATAGGCGGAGTTGCATATGGACAGCTTCTGATCGAAAGACCGGACGAAGATAGTGTTAAGACCATAAAGAATTATCTTGATGAGAATAATATCAAATATGAAGAGGAGGTAGCGTAAAATGAATGCTCAGCTGTTACAACTGATAAAAACCGGAATAGGCGAGACCTTCTACATGGTTCTGCTTTCTACTGCTTTTTCATATCTGATCGGAGTCCCTATCGGAGTTATATTAAATGTAACAAGTCCTACAGGCATCAAGCCTAACAAACCTATCAACCTGATAGTAGGATTTATAACAAATGTGATCCGTTCAGTTCCTTTCCTGATACTGCTTGTAGCAATCCTTCCTTTTACAAGACTTATTGTTGGAACGACTATTGGTTCAACTGCGACAGTAGTTCCTCTTGTAGTCGCAGCGGCTCCATTCGTTGCAAGACTGGTCGAGTCATCACTGAAGGAGGTGGACGCAGGAGTTATCGAGGCCGCTAAGGCCATGGGTTCATCTACATGGCAGATCATATGGAAGGTTCTTCTGACAGAAGCTAAACCATCACTTCTGGTGGGTGGTGTGATTGCATTTGCCACTATACTTGGTTATTCAGCAATGGCCGGCTTTGTAGGTGGAGGCGGACTCGGTGCTATTGCTGTTAATTATGGATATTATCGTTATAAGACAGATGTAATGCTTATAACTGTAGCTATACTTGTAGTAATTGTTCAGGTATTCCAGGAGGTTGGAATACTTATCGTAAATAAGCTTGATAAGCGTATAAACTGATTGATAAAACTATTGAGGTGACATATCAAATGAACTGGAAGAGTACAATTGAAACAAATGAAGAACTTTATGATGTACATACGGTAACGCCACATTTTACCGCTGGTTTTGCCATAGGAATAATCGCAGTTCATCTGATATATCCCAAGCTTCCGGGAAATGTGGCTAATGCAACCACTTATCCTTTTCCGGTGCTTTATAAGGAAGTGTTCTTTGAAATCGAGGAACTGTTTGAGGGCAGTGAAGGTATAAAGAAGCAGGTGATCGAAGCTGCAAAATATCTGGAGAAACAGGGAGTCAGGGCTATTATCGGAGCCTGCGGATATTTTGCACATTTTCAGGAGGATGTAAGAGAGGCTGTGGATGTTCCAGTTTTCCTGTCAAGCCTGTGCCAGCTTCCGCTGATAAAGCTGGGGATTGCATCATCTAAGAAGATAGCAGTCTTCGCTGCAAGTGGAGATGATTTAGATGAGGAATTATTGAGGAAGGTTGGTACTGACAGCGAGAGACTCATCGTTCAGGATGTGGGGCATCTGGACAGCTTTGCAGGCATCAGATATGGAAATATGGGATTTGACAATGCAAGGCTTGCCAGCGACCTGGCTGAGATAGCCGGAAGGCTGGTAGAAACAAATCCTGACATAGGTGCGATCCTTCTGGAATGCAGTGACCTGCCGCCATATGCGAAAGTAATCCAGTCTGTTACAGGACTTCCGGTATATGATTTCAATACTTTGATAGATCTGGTATATCATTCAGTGGTTCAGAAAACCTATTATGGATATCTGTAGTATATAGTTGTTTTTTTATTCGACTTAATACCTATTGACACAGTAGGTAAATATATGTATTATAAATCTGTTTTTAATGTTAAGTATTTGCCATTAGTTTGGCGGCTCATTGGAATAGGAGGTTTTTATATGGATTTTTTGAAATATATTTCCGAATACATTAGATCTGGTGAATCAAATGACAAGAATCTGGGACTTGAGATAGAACATTTTATTATAGATGATGAAGGCAGACAGATTGAATTTCATGAGATTTCTGAGCTGATAGACCAGGTAGGAAGATCCCTGGGCGCAGATATTATATATATGGATGGTTATCCTGTTGGTTACTATACAGGCGAGTATTCTACCAGTCTGGAACCAGCCTGTCAGTTCGAGATAAGCATCAATCCATATTCTGATCTTAATATCATTAAGAGTATTTATGATGAGTTTAAAGCCCTCTGGGAGCCGATATTTGCTGAACGCGGATATCATTTTGAGACGAAGGGCAATCTCCCTCTGGTAGAGCAGGGCATTATCACACCTGATGATATCCCTCTGTCTCCGAAGAAGAGATATAAATATATGAATGAATATTTCGAGGAGAGTGGAAGCTACGGAAAGTATATGATGCGTGCTTCAGCTTCAGCTCAGGTTTCCATAGATTATAAGTCTGAAGAGGATATGGTCAGAAAGTTAAATGTACTTCAGAAGATATCTCCGATCTTAATGATGATTATGGAGAATAAGACTGATGAGTATACAACTCTTCCTGGTGTAAGTGATAAGCCTCATCTCTTCAGAATTCAGGAATGGGATGATCTGGATCCGGACAGAACAGGTTTCGTACCTCATTCATTTGACAAGGATTTCGGATATGACCGTATGGCTGAGGTGATTTATAATACACCACTTATCCTGCTTACAGATAAAGGGGAGACAGTACCTGTATCCAGTAAGTGTGCTAAGGATTTAGTTGATGAACATTTGATAAATGTGGATGAACTTGATGATGACAGAAAGAAAAGCTTGGCAGAACATTTCATGTCTATGGGATTTTTCCACTTTAGAGTAAAAAAATACATAGAAGTAAGAGTAGCAGACAGCGTTCCTATTGATAAAGCATTGGGATATGTAGCCCTTCTTAAAGGTCTGATATATTCAGAGGATAATCTCAGAAGACTTGATAAGATGCTCTCATACATTAAGAGTCTTTCAGAACTTCAGAAGGTTGTTGAAAGGATTGAGAGAGATGGCTTTGATGCAATAGTCTATGACGGAAGAACTGCAGGTGACTGGGCAGATAATCTGATAAATCTTGCAGCAGGTGCTCTTACTGTTAATGATAAGAGGTATCTGGAAAATGTGCGAATTATTCGGAGTTACAGCGAACAGGCGAGTTAAGATCAACGACCTGTTAAAAACATTTTTTGAACATAGTCAGGAACATAGGAATGGCTGGGGACTTGCTTTCTTCGATGACAATTCTGTCTCAATCGAGAAAGAACCACTGAAGGCAAGTGACAGTCTGTACCTGAGAACTCGTCTCACAGGCAGGATTGAGACTGCAAAATGTATGGCTCACATCCGTAAGGCTACTATAGGAGAAGTAAGCTTTAATAATACCCATCCCTTCTCAAAAAGAGATGAGTCAGGAAGAGTATGGGTTCTGGTTCATAATGGCACTATATTTGAGTCGCCGGTTATCAGTGCATACCAATATGAGCAGGAAGGCGACACAGATAGTGAGAGAATACTTCTCTACATAGTTGATCAGATGAATAAGCACTATGTGAGTGAGCTGAATTCTTTCGATGCCAACGAGAGGATAAAGCTGATCGAAAAGATAATCAGGAAGCTTTCACCCGAGAATAAGCTCAATATAATGCTCTATGATGGGGATTACTTCTACGTTCATAAAAACGAAGAGGGTACATTATTCATGAGTGAGAGAAATGGTTCGGTAATATTCTCTACTCATCCGCTGCAAAATGAAGGGTGGGTTGAGGTACCTCAGAACCAGCTTCTGGTATATAAGGACGGACTTCTCATACATACAGGCGAAAGACATGATTTCTCCTATGTTGAAGATGATGAAAAGATGAAGATGCTGTTTCTGGGATATGCATCACTCTGATATGGATTTTAATGTAATAAAGAAGGATGAATGCGACACGAATTACGGTTCGTGTCGTCTTTTATTGCCCGTAAAATAATGGTATAATATAACAGTATGGATAATTGTTAAATGTACTGTATTTATTAAAGCAGGGAGCTAAGTACTTATCATGAAAGATAATAAATCATCTGTTAAGAAAAATGATTCAAAAAAAGAAATAGCAGAGCAGAAGGAAAATCGCTCTGGAAAAGATATTGATAAGTTTGAACAGGCTGGGATGCGTCCACTCACGGATGAACAGCTTGATATTGCTATAGGTGGGATTGAATAAATACTTATTTGGAGAAAGGACTGGTACGGTATGGATAATATATTCAGAGAGAAAAGTCTGGAAAGAGTAAATGCTCCGGAAGAATTAAATGATTATATTCATGTTACAACACCTGCATTGTGGTTCGTTGTATCAGCACTCTTGATAATTATAGCAGGATTTCTTATATGGGGTATATTCTTCTCTGTAGAGATTCATAATGAGGATGGTACTACAGAAGAGGTTCATCCTATTACATTTGTGTTGGATTAAGGAGTGCTCTTTTAAATGGGTGATATTAAGATAAAAAAACCTAAAACTAAAGGTCGTGCTAAGGTTCCGGTAATAATGCAGATGGAAGCCTTGGAGTGTGGAGCAGCATGTCTGTGCATGGTACTTGCTTATTATGGTAAATGGGTTCCATTGGAGCAGGTACGAAAGGACTGTGGTATATCTCGTGATGGAAGCCGGGCAGGTAATATAGCCAGAGCTGCGCGTATGTATGGCCTGGAAGCTCGTGGTTATACATGTGAGGTGGATACACTCCGGGAACATGGCGAATTCCCTTGTATTATTCATTGGGATTTTAAGCACTTTTTAGTATGTAATGGATTTAGAGGAAATAAGGTATATCTTACAGACCCTGCCAAGGGTGATTATTCTGTGAGCATCGAAACATTTGATGAATTCTTCACAGGTGTTGTTATCATGCTCAGACCTGGTGAGGATTTTGTTCAGACTGGCAAACCTAAGAGTATGATGGAATATGCTAAGCAAAGGATGGACGGCATGGGTTCAGCCATAACTCTTCTGATACTTGCTACATCCATCATTGCTGTAGCAGGAATAATTGATGCGGGTTACCTCAGGGCATATCTGGATCGTGTGATAACCGGATTGGAGAAGGACTGGTATGCGGCGTTTTTTGGAGGCATAGCTCTTATAATGGCTGTGAGGGTAGCGGGTTACTGGATCAAGGAGGTTTATTCTCTTAAGATTCAGGGTAAGATGGTCATCACGGCGAATTCAACCTATATGTGGAAGGTGTTCAATCTTCCTATGAATTTCTATTATCAGCGTCAGGCAGCTGATATTCAGCTCCGTAAGACTACCAATGCGGAGATAGTACGTCATCTGGTAGATAAGCTGGCACCGGTTGCGATAAATATTATTTTGATGATCCTGTACCTGATAGTTATGATCAGATACTCCTGGATCCTTGCGCTTATTGGTGTTGGAGCTGTTCTGCTCAAATATCTGCTTTCATATATCATTTCCCGAAAGAGAATTAATATAACACGTGTTCTCATGCGAGACAGGGCAAGACTGGCTTCTGCAACAACTACATCTTTACAGATGATAGAGACTATAAAAGCCAGTGGCGCAGAAAATGGATTCTTTGACAGATGGGCTTCATATCAGGCGTCTACTTCTCATCAGAGTGTAAGGAATCAGAAGCTGGATAGTTATTTTGGTATGCTTCCTGTTCTTGTTGAGGATTTGATGGGCGTAGTAGTGCTGTCACTTGGAATCTATCTTACTATGAAAGGACATTTTACAGCTGGTTCTATCATGGCATTCCAGAGTATCCTGAATAATTTTATGGATCCTGTACAGGCACTTATTGAATCCGGTCAGGAAGTTCAGGAAATGCGTTCGAAGATGGAAAGAGTTGACGACGTAATGGAGTATCCTGAGGATATACTTCTGGATCAGTACGACGTAAAGGAAGAAAAAGAATATACAAAGCTCAGTGGAAATGTATCTCTAAAGAACGTTACTTTCGGTTACTCAGACCTGGAAGAGCCTCTGATAGAGAATTTTAGTATGGATATTAAATCCGGACAGAGGATTGCTTTTGTTGGAAATTCTGGATGCGGAAAGTCAACCATGACTAAGCTTATCTCCGGGTTGTATCATCCTTGGAGCGGTGAGATCACATTTGACGGAAAGTCTCTTCTGGATATAGATAGAAATGTATTTGCAAGTTCTGTTGCTGTTGTTGAGCAGGATATAACTCTGTTTGAGGATACCATATCCAACAATATTAAAATGTGGGATGACACAATAGAAGATTTTGAGGTTATAATGGCGGCTCGTGATGCCCAGATACACGAGGATATAGTCAGCAGACCTGGTGGCTATGATCATGTTCTAAGAGAAGGTGGAAAGGATTTCTCAGGTGGTCAGCGCCAGAGAATGGAGATAGCAAGAGCACTTGTTCAGGATCCTTCTATCATAATCATGGACGAGGCTACATCCGCCCTTGATGCACGCACTGAGTATGATGTTGTTAATTCTATCACTAATCGTGGTATCACATGTATTATAATCGCACATCGTCTTTCAACTATCAGAGATTGTGATCAGATAGTTGTGTTTGAGCATGGCAAGGTTATTGAAAGAGGTACTCACGAAGAACTTATGGCAAGAGACGGTCTTTATAAAACTCTTGTTACCAGTGAGTAGGGAGGGAGAGCAGATATGAGCTTATATGATGAACATATCCGCATGCGTAAGAGCATGGATCAGGAAGTATATAGCGACTCCCTTCAGGCAATGGCTGATGTTGTAATGGGTAAGAGCATCGATGAAGCCATGAATAATGATAGGAAGGCTGCAACGGACGCTATAGGCGATATTCTGAAGTATTATCACATTAAGAAGAAAGATATACCAGAAGAACTCACGGATATGAATGATATTCTGGAATATGTACTCAGACCTCATGGTATCATGTGGCGTACTGTTAAACTGGAAAGGAAATGGTACAAGGAAGCCATGGGAGCCATGCTGGGAACCAGAAAGGATACTGGTGATGTAGTAGCATTACTGCCTATTGGCGTAGATCATTATCGTATTATTGACAGAAAGAATAATGAAAATATTGTATTAAAAAAGAAAACTGCGGATATACTTGATCCGGAAGCTATTGTTTTTTACAGGTCATTTCCACTAAAGAAGATGAGTATTAAGAATCTTCTGGGATTTATCATTAAGCAGACTTCTTTATCGGATGTTATATTCCTTATTCTTGCAGCGCTTGCTGTTACACTCTTAGGATTGATCCCTCCATGGATCAATAAGATAATGTTTTCTGATGTTCTTATATCAGGAAGTAATAAGCTTCTTGCAGGAGCTTCGATACTTCTCATATGTGCTACCATAAGTACGGCCATGTTCAGGTCGATACAATCACTTATGACGGCCAGGGTCAGTACAAAGCTTGATGCTACTGTGCATTCTGCTTCTATGATGAGAGGGCTTTCTTTACCGGCAGAATTCTTCAGAGACTATAGTGTTGGTGAACTGGCTCAGAGATTTTCCTATATGGCTCAGATATGCAGAGACCTGGTTACTTCGCTTTTCTCAGTGGGCGTATCAGCCATAATGTCTATAGTGTATTTTATACAGATTTCAAAATTTGCTCCGTCACTGTTGGCTTGTGCAATAGTCAACATTTGCCTTACATTGATTGTTTCGATAATAACAGTGCTTCTCCAAATGAGTGTCTCAAAACGTACCATGAAAGAGGAGAGTATTGAAAATGGACTTAGTTATCAGATGATCTCCGGAATACAGAAGATCAAGCTGTCAGGTTCTGAAAAGAGAGCCTTTGCGAAGTGGGGAAAACAATATACTCGTGTTGCAAAACTTGAGTACGATCCTCCTTTCTTCTTGAAGATCAGTCCGGTACTCGTCCTGGCTATATCACAATTCGGATATCTGGCTATAGATATTGTTGCTGTTGATCAGGGTGTTACACAAGCGGACTTCTATAGCTTCTGCGCAGCTTACGGATCACTGTTTTCTGCTTTCATGGCACTGGCAGATGTAACTTATACGCTGGCAGGAATTCCTTCTATGCTTGAGATGGTTAAGCCTATTATGGAAGCGGAACCTGAAATATCTCAGGACAAGGAAGTTGTACAAAAACTGTCCGGTAACATTGAGTTTAATAATGTTTCTTTCAGCTATGATGAAAACGACAGGAAGATATTGGATAATATGAGTTTCAGGATACATGCCGGTGAGTATGTGGCTATCGTTGGCAAGAGCGGTTGTGGTAAGTCTACATTGGTACGTATTCTTCTCGGATTTGAAAAACCTCAGAAGGGGGCAGTATATTTCAGTAACAGAGACATGAACAGTATTGATCTCAGATCCCTGAGACGTAATATAGGTACTGTTCTTCAGAATGGTAAGATGCTTACCGGAGATATATTTTCCAACATAGTGATATCTGCGCCTCGGCTTACGATAGATGATGCCTGGGAGGCAGCAGAACTGGCAGGTATTGCTGATGATATAAGGTCTATGCCTATGGGAATGCGCACACAGATATCTGAGGGTGAAGGTGGAATATCAGGTGGTCAGCGTCAGAGGATACTTATAGCCAGAGCTATAGCTCCGAAGCCAAGCATCCTGATTCTTGATGAGGCAACAAGTGCACTTGATAATGTAACTCAGAAGAAGGTATCTGAAGCAATGGATGCACTGAACTGCACTCGTATTGTCATAGCTCATCGACTTTCAACTATTAAAAACTGTGACAGAATCCTTGTTATGGATGGTGGAAAGATCATAGAAGATGGTAAATATGACGAGCTAATGAAAAAGAATGGATTTTTTGCCGAGCTGGTAAAAAGACAACAGGTTGATATGGCGTAAAATAAAGCTCATAAGTATGTCGCAAAAATGTCGGTTTGCTTGTATTATTACCGGATTTTTGGTACAATTAGACGTTATATTTTGCCGTATTTTAATAACTATAGAAGGGGGTTAGATATGCTTTTAGATGCATTATCGAAGTTAAAACGTCAGTCAATACTGATAGCTATATTGCTTATGTGTCTGGGAATCGTGCTATTGGTTTGTCCTGAGGAATATGTATCATCTCTGATCATGATTGCAGGCTATATAATGATCATATACTCGCTGGAACAAACCCTGGAATTTCTCAGTAGAAGTAATTCACTTATGAACTGCATTACATTTGTTATAGCTATTTTTGTTGGACTGGTTGGACTTGCAGTACTGGTTTTCCATGAGAATATATTAAATGTACTCAGTTGGATATTCGGTCTTGTACTGATCCTGGAGGGTGGACATGGAATATTTTATTCATATACATTTGCCAGGAGATCCGGTAGAAGTGGATGGTCAATACTAGCAATTCTTAATACTGTTCTTGTCGTAGCGGGTATCTTACTCATAGTCGGAGAGATATTATTTAATCATGTGGATGCTTTTGGTAATCCAGTATTTCTGATGAAGCTTATAGGCTGTGCTGTTCTGTTTTCAGCATTAGTAAGCGCATTAAAGATAGTATGGATATCACCGGCTAAGAATGGAGGTGACACTGATGAAGAAGAGTAATGAGAGACTGGAAAGACTTCAGGCTGGAGCTAAGGATATGAGCGCTGATCTGAAGGGCCTCCTTGCAAATGATATAAAAGAAAAAGTTAAAGATGAAAAGAAGAGATCTTCAGAAATCTTAAGTATTTTTGCTGCACATAATTACTATGCAAATGGACTTACACCTGAAGAACTCAGAACAACTCTTGAGGATCTGGGACCTACCTACGTAAAGATAGGACAGATCATGTCTTCACGTGTGGATATACTTCCTCAGAATTTCTGTGACGAGCTTGGAAAACTCAGAGCTACTGTAAAGCCTCTTGATCCTCAGGTGGCTCGTGCAGTAATTGAGCAGGAGACTGGTAAGAAGATTGACGATATCTTCAGTGAGTTTAAGGATGAACCACTTGGTTCAGCATCTATCGGTCAGGCACATTATGGTGTGTTGAAGGATGGAACACCTGTAGTTGTAAAGGTTCAGAGACCTCTTATAGCTGATATGATGATTCAGGACTTCAAGCTGCTTCGCAAGCTTGCAGATGTGGCAAATGTAATAACAGAGGATAGTGGATCACAGACTATTGATCTTGTTTCTACAATTGAAGAATTTGAAAAGGTTACATATGAGGAATTAGATTTCACGGTTGAGGCTGAGAATACTAAATTCTTCAAAGAGCATTGTATAGAAGATGAAACTAAGGTTTCATGTCCTACAGTTATTGATGAACTGTGTACAGAACGTATATTTACTATGACCTTCTGTAAAGGTTATTCAATATCCAAGAAGGAAGAGATTGTTGAAGCTGGCTATGATGTTATGCAGATAGGTCAGAACCTTATTGAAAATTATGTTCATCAGGTACTTGATGTTGGTGTATTTCATGCAGATCCTCATCAGGGCAATATCATTGTTGCTGATGGTGTACCATGCTGGATCGATTTCGGTATGGTTGGACGTATCACAGAAAAGGATATAGATATGATCCAGAATCTGATCATGTCAGTATTAAAGGCAGATTCCGAGAAGCTGGTTAATACAGTTTCTTCCATGGGTGCTACTGCAGCAGATACAGATATGGATGCTCTTAGCGAAGCAGCAGATGAAATGCTTGCCAAGTATGCAAATGTCACAAGTGTAGAAGAACTGGATATGACAACCCTCTTCAATGAGATCACTACACTTGCAACAGAGAATAATATATCTCTTCCTGGAAGATTTACTATGCTTATCAGATCTATTATTACATTAGAGGGTGTAATAGAGGAATTCTGTCCTGAACTGAATCTCCTTAACATTATATCTGACAAGCTCATGACCCGTGTTAAGAACAATATCGATATAAAGGGAGCTGCTATAAAGTATGGTAAAGAGTTCCTGGAGATAAGTGGTAAATCTATTAAGCTTCCTGCTCTTATAGCAGATGCACTTGCCAATCTGAACAGAGGTAAGACAAAGGTTAATATGAATATCACAGGAATTGACGAACCTCTGGATCGTATAGGTAACTTCCTGAGATATGTTATATTGGCAATCTTTGCCTGCGTGCTCTTTATAGGTTCATGTATCCTCTGTCTGACAGGGCTTAAACCTAGGGTTGCCGATGATGTACCGCTTCTTGCTGTAGCCGGAATCCTGTTCTCTATAGCATTGGCAATTTTTGCCGTTAGAAAGCTATGGAAGAAATAGTGAAATGTAATTTGGGGGATAAGATATGAAAAAAATCATAGGCAGAGTACTTATAGTCATACCTGCTCTTGCAATTCAGGTTTTATGGTATTGGGTATTGCTGATGCTTCTTAACAAGTTATTCTTCGGATATCTTGCAGAAGTTGTAAGTACGGTTTTTTCTATTCTTGCAGTTATTTTTGTAACTAATCTCATAGCCAAGAGGGATGAAAGCTCTTATAAGCTGTTATGGGTTATGGTCATTGTGGCTATGCCTGTACTGGGTTCTATTCTTTATTTCACACTTGGAAATAAGCACACTGGTGCGCAGCTGAAAAGAAAGCTAGGCAGATCAGATGAGACATTACCTGCATTATCTAAAATGAAGAGTGCAAGTGATGAAAATGTTGAATTAATAAAAAAAGAAGATGTGAGAATCGCTCAGACTCTTGGGTTTATTAATGATTCCACAGGTTTTCCTGTTATCAAGAACGGTACTTCCAAGTATTATCCTTTTGGTGAAGATATGTTCGCAGATATGTGCGAGGATCTGAAGAAGGCTGAGAACTACATCTACATAGAATATTTTATTATTCAATCGGGAAAATTCTGGGATACACTTACTGATATTCTGGCTGACAGAGTAAAGGCCGGTGTAGATGTAAGAGTTATGTATGATGATCTGGGAAGTATTGCTACTTATTCTGTGAAGGATATTAAGGGACTTGCAGAGAAGGGTATAAAATGTGTACCATTCAATCCTTTCTTCCTGATCAAGACACAGCTTAATAACAGAGATCATAGAAAGATCATGGTAATCGATGGTGAGGTTGCTTACAGTGGTGGAGTAAACCTTGCTGACGAATATATAAATGAGATCCATCCATTTGGAGTATGGAAGGATATAGGTTTCCGTATAACAGGAATGAGCGTCAAAGCCTATGCATTCATGTTTATGGAATTCTGGAATGCATTTTCCATGGATAAGATTTCAGAAGATCTGATAAATAAGAGAATAACTAAAACTGTTTCACAGGAACTGCATGATCCAGATAGAAAAAAAGATCACGATAATGGATTCATTTTACCATATTATGATTCTCCAATGAGAGATGAACATACGAGCAATCTGCTTTTCTGCGAGATTCTTTCTACAGCAACAGATTATGTGTGGTTCTACACTCCATATCTTATGCTGGGAGATGCTCTCTATGATGCCTTTATCAGAGCTGCAAGACGTGGCGTTGATGTAAGGATAATAATGCCGGGAATTCCGGATAAGAAGATGGTATTCAGACTGTCCAGAAGCTATTATGAAGATCTGACAAAGGCCGGAGTTAAGATATATGAATATACACCGGGATTTGTTCATGCAAAAGCATTTATTGCTGATGATAAGATAGCCGGAATTGGAACGGTTAATCTGGATTACAGAAGTCTCTTCTTACATTTTGAGTGTAATTCTGTATTCTATAAGGCAGATATTATTGATGATCTTAAGGTGGATTATCAAAATAGTCTTAAGGAATGCAGGGAAATCAAATACGAAGATATTAATAAGAAACATCTTCATAAATTCCTGGATAATTTACTTAGAGTTATCGCACCATTACTATGATCGCATAAGAGACTGGTGCTAAACTACAAGTCCATATACTAGGAATAGATTATTATTAAAATGAGATGAAACTATTATGGATAAAGAAGCAAGGAAAAATGAAATAGAAAAAGTACGTAAGATACGTCATAGCATGGCATGGCATATGAATGGTGGTATCATGATCCTGCTGGTGATCTACGGACTCCTGATTGCGGCCGTAGGTTTTGTGTGCATTATTAATAATCTGAAAAAGCAATATGAGTATAATACTTATGATATGGCTTATTCTGCTTCTTTTGCTATTGTTGGTGATAATATTGAAAAGTATCTGGCAGGAGAAGAACAGGCTGAGTATCAGGGAACAAAAAAGTTTCTGGATTCATATTGTCACAATATGTCTGCAACCACAATTTATGTTATTAAACCTGATACTACGGATTATGGAAGTATTACGTGTATATTTGATTCTGTAGATAATACCGTAGATGAAACTTCTTATACCGAATGGGAACTTGGTTATGTTCAGGATCCGGTAAATGAACGTTACAAGGAAAAGTATAAAGCCGTTTTTGAAGGTGATCTTGAGTACGAGACTACTTATCGATTCTTTAAGATTTCAACTCCTCATCCACACATAACTACTATAGTTCCGGTGTATGATTCAAATAATAATGTGGCTGCGCTGCTTTGTATGCAGAGACCTATGAAGGAACTCTCAAATGCTGTATTACCATATGTGATCACCATCATCGTGTTCTCAATAATCATTACGATCCTTGCATGTTTTATAGCTGGAAAGTATAACAGGAAGCATTTCGTAGAACCTATTAAGAAAATATCTGATGAATCAGTTCGTTTTGCGAAAGAGAATACACAGGGTGAACCTCTGGATTCAGTGAGTGGAATCGAGGAGATAGCAAATCTGGCGATGTCTATAAATACCATGGAGTCAGATACTATAAGATATATAGAGAATCTTACAACTATCACAGCAGAGAAGGAAAGAATGGGTACTGAGCTGGCGGTTGCCAAATCAATTCAGTCAAATTCCATACCTAGTGAATTCCCTGCATTCCCTGATAGGAAGGAATTTGATATATATGCTTCCATGACCCCTGCCAGGGAGGTTGGTGGAGATTTCTATAATTTCCTTATGATAGATGAGGATCACCTGGCAGTCCTTATAGGTGATGTATCCGGCAAGGGCGTACCAGCGGCACTCTTTATGATGGTGGCAAATATCCTTCTGGTTAATACAACACAGGCCGGTGGAACACCTGCTGATATTCTGGAAAATGTAAATAAGGCAATATGCAACAATAATAAAGAAGATATGTTTGTTACATGCTGGCTTGGAATACTTGAATTATCTTCAGGTAAGATCATTGCTTCGAACGCCGGTCATGAATATCCTGCTGTTATGAGTAATGGCAGATTTAAGATCTTAAAGGATAAGCATGGTTTTGTTGTAGGCGGTATGGAAGGCGTTAAATACACTAATTATAATCTGATACTTGAACCAGGCGACAAGCTGTTCCTCTATTCTGACGGAGTTCCTGAAGCGACAAATACAAACGATGAATTATTAGGAATGGATCGAATGCTCGATATCCTAAACAGGAATCCTGGTGCAACACCGAAGAACATACTGGAAAATGTATGGCAGGGCGTAAATGAATTTGTTCAGGATGCAGAGCAGTTTGATGATCTGACAATGGTATGTCTGGAATATAAAGGTATTACAAAATAATCTTGACAATGAACATTATGAAATGATAATATTTCTTCAAACCGTAGATGGAGAGTAAGTAGACAGAGCCTCCTTTTTTACAGAGAGTTGCAGATGGTGAGATTGCAACGAAAAGTGTTTTGTTGAATGGACTTCAGAGGGCGACCTGAAAGTATATCTATGATCCTAAAGCAATACGGGTATACAAAGTATGGGAGACGGAGTAGGAATCTTCGTTAACAAAGTTCGGTATGTAAAAGTTTGATCACGGAGCATACGCTAAGAGGGTGTAAGAATACACCAAGCCGGGTGGCACCGCAGGTTAATTGTTTATCCTGTCCCAGCAATCTTTATTTTAGATTGCTGGGATTTTTTTCGTTTAAAAATAACAAGAAGGATTATAAATATCAAATTGATTCAGGAGGTGTATCATGATCAATCAATTATCAATATTCACAGAGAACGCAAAGGGGGCTATGCATAAGATATCTAAAATCGTTTCAGATGCGGGAATAGATATCTATAACGTAGTAACCAATGACAGCGCTGAATTCGGAATCGTAAGAATGCTTGTTACTGAACCGGAGAAGGCAAGAGATGAACTGACTTCCATGGGATATATGTGCAAGCTGGATAAGGTTGTTGTAGTAGAAATCCCTGATGAAGTTGGAAGCCTTACCAACTTACTCAACACCCTGGAGGAATGTAATATCAACATAGATTACATTTACGTATCCTACAGCAGAGATTCCAAGACTCCTGTAGCAGTTATGAAGATAGCTGGTTACGCAGAGGTTGAGGCCAGTCTGCAGAGCAGAGGATATAAAACAATATAGGATTTGATAAATCACAGAAAGGAGAATGGTATGAATATCAGACCCACACTTGAGGAACTACGTGGTATGAATCTGGATGGCTTTACTGTGGCACCCATCAGCTGTGAAATCCTGTCGGATTTTACAACGCCCATCGAAGCCCTGAGGATTCTGAAAAATGTATCGGAACATACATATATGCTGGAATCAGCGCAGGCAGATGATACCTGGGGAAGATACACATTTTTAGGCTTTGATCCCAAGATGGAGATAACCTGTATGAAGGGGCATATGAAAGCCGGAGACAGGGAATTTCAGACAGAGAATCCTTCTGAATTCTTAAGACAGCTGCTTGCTGAATATAAGAGTCCGAAGTTTGATTTTCTTCCATCATTTACAGGTGGTCTGGTAGGTTACTTCTCCTATGATTATCTGAAATATAGCGAACCGATACTCAAATGTGATATAGAAGATGAGGATGAATTCAAGGATGTAGATCTGATGCTCTTTGACAAGGTTATCGCATTTGATAACGTTAAGCAGAAGATAATATTTATAGTGAATATAAAGTTAGATAATCTGGATGCCGAATATGAGAGAGCGGTAAATGATCTAAGTAATCTTGCAAAGCTGTTAAAGCATGGTGAAAAATCCATAGATAAGCCGGGAAGAGTCCTTGGTGAATTTGAACCACTCTTTGATGAAGCGGCATATTGCAAGATGGTAGAGGACGGAAAGAGGTATATATACGAAGGTGATATATTCCAGATCGTATTATCGAATAGACTTTCTGCTCCATTTGAAGGCTCACTGCTTAATACTTACAGAGTATTAAGAACTATAAATCCATCCCCATATATGTTTTACTTCTCGGGTACGGATGTAGAGGTTGCCGGTGCATCTCCGGAGACACTTGTTAAGCTCGAAGACGGAGTACTCCATACATTTCCACTTGCAGGCACAAGACCTAGAGGAGTGAATGAAGCAGAGGATAGAAGGCTTGAAAGTGAACTCCTGGTAGATGAGAAGGAGCTGGCAGAGCACAACATGTTGGTGGACCTGGGCAGAAATGATCTGGGAAGAGTCAGCAAATTCGGAACAGTAGAAGTTGAAAGATATATGGATGTCCTTAAATTCTCTCATGTAATGCATATTGGATCTACTGTGCGTGGAGAGATAAGAGACGACAAGGATGCACTTGATGCGATAGAAGCAGTCCTGCCGGCAGGTACATTATCCGGTGCTCCGAAGATAAGAGCATGTCAGTTGATAGATGAGCTGGAGCAGAACAAGAGAGGTATCTATGGTGGAGCTATAGGTTATATAGATTTCACAGGAAATATGGATACATGTATAGCAATAAGGATCGCATATAAGAAGAATGGCAGGGTATTCGTTAGGAGCGGAGCAGGAATCGTTGCTGATTCAGTTCCTGAAACAGAATATCAGGAAAGTCTGAATAAGGCTAAAGCCGTTATAAATGCTTTAAAGACTGATATGGAGGTGGAGTGAGATGATATTATTGATAGATAATTACGATAGCTTCTCTTATAACCTGTATCAGCTTATAGGCAGCATAGAACCAGATATAAGAGTTATCAGAAATGATGAAATGACTGTAGATGAGATTGCGGCATTAAATCCTTCGCATATAATCCTGTCACCTGGACCGGGTAAGCCTGAAGATGCAGGGGTGTGCGAGGAAGTAGTAAGAAAGCTTGGCGGAAAGATTCCTATCTTAGGCGTATGTCTGGGGCATCAGGCTATATGTGAAGTATATGGAGCAACAGTTACTTATGCAAAGCGATTGATGCACGGCAAGCAATCCATATGTAGTTACGACACAGATGAGGATATCTTTAAGGGACTTGATGAGGAAACTGGCGGATTCGAAGATGTTAATGATTCCAAGAAGCTCCGGGTTGCCAGATATCATTCTCTGGCTGCAAAGGCAGAAACCATTCCTGAGACCCTTAAGGTAATAGCAACCTCAGATGATGATGGTGAAGTCATGGCTGTAAAGCATAAGGAGTATGAGGTATATGGTCTGCAGTTTCATCCGGAATCAATCCTTACTCCTAAGGGACATATAATACTTGAGAATTTTCTTAGTTAAATTAATTTATATAAATAATATTTGATTATTGGAGGTATTTAGAAATGATAAAAGAAGCAATTGAAAAAATAGTTAATAAGCAGGACCTGACATATGATGAGGCATACACAGTAATGAATGAGATCATGAGTGGAGAGACAACTCCAACTCAGAATGCAGCATTCCTGTCTGCGCTTTCCACAAAGAGTGCAAAGGCAGAGACAAAGGATGAGATAGCAGGCTGTGCAGCAGCTATGCGTGATCATGCAACACCTGTAGAAACAGGAATGGATGTATTTGAAATCGTAGGAACAGGTGGAGATAATGCTCACAGCTTCAATATTTCTACAACATCAGCTCTTATTGCAGCAGCAGGTGGAATGAAGGTGGCTAAGCATGGTAACAGAGCAGCTTCATCTAAGTGTGGAACAGCAGACTGTCTGGAAGCTTTAGGGGTAAATATACAGCAGGATCCTGATAAATGTGTCGAGCTCCTTAAGGAAGTTGGCATGTGCTTCTTCTTTGCTCAGAAATATCATACCTCTATGAAGTATGTAGGACCTATCAGAAAGGAACTTGGTTTCAGAACAGTATTTAATATACTTGGACCACTTACAAATCCAAGTAAACCTACAATGATGTTACTTGGTGTTTATGATGAATATCTTGTTGAGCCTCTGGCACAGGTTCTTGCAGACCTGGGAGTTAAGCGAGGCATGGTAGTATTCGGACAGGATAAGCTGGATGAGATATCACTTAGTTCACCAACAACCATATGTGAGATAAAGGATGGATGGTATAAGACAAGAGTTATACGTCCTGAAGACTTCGGTTTCGAGACCTGTAAGAAGGAAGACCTGGTAGGCGGTACACCAGAAGAGAATGCAGCTATTACCAGAAGAATCCTCAGCGGAGAAGAAACAGGACCTAAGAGAAATGCAACTCTGCTTAATGCAGGTGCAGCACTCTACATCGGTGGAAAGGCAGATTCCATGAAGGAGGGCATTGAGCTTGCCAAAGAGCTCATAGCATCAGGAAAGGCTACGGAGACACTTGAGAGATTTGTCGAGGTAAGTAATAAATGATATTGGATGAATTAGCAACTCTGACAAGAGTCAGAGTAGAAAGGCAGATGAGGGAGCACTCCTTCGAGGAGGTGCGCCGGGAGGCTGAGCTGGCAGCTGCCCGTGAGATGGAAGTACAGGAATTCGACTATCCTTTCGAGATGGCACTATCAAAGCCGGGGCTATCTATAATCTCTGAAGTAAAGAAGGCTTCTCCTTCAAAGGGAGTTATAGCAGAAGAGTTTCCGTATCTGGAGATTGCAAAGGAGTATGAGGCCAGTGGAGCAGATGCCATATCCTGCCTCACTGAACCGGACAGATTCAAGGGTAGTGATGAATATCTGAAATGTATCACTAAAGAGGTAACTATCCCTGTACTCCGAAAGGATTTTACCATTGATCCTTATATGATATATCAGGCTAAGATAATGGGTGCTTCTGCAGTTCTGCTCATAGCAGCCATACTTTCAGATGAGGAACTGCGAAGCTTCTATGAGATTGCCGATACACTTGGATTATCCTGTCTTTTTGAAGCACATGATGACACAGAGGTTAAGAGATGTCTAAATGCAGGAGCCAGGATAGTAGGAGTAAATAACAGGAATCTCAAGGACTTCACTGTAGATATAAATAATAGCATCAGACTCAGAAGCCTTGTACCTGAGGATATTATCTTCGTCTCGGAAAGTGGTATAGAGAAGCCGGAAGATGTAAAAATCCTTAAGGAGAATGGAACTGATGCAGTTCTTATAGGCGAAATGCTTATGAGAAGCAGTGATAAGGGAAGTCTGATAAAAGAACTAAAAAAAGTTATGTAAACCAACGGGTAAAATATTATGTCAACCAAAATTAAGATATGTGGACTCAGCAGAATAGAAGATATAGATGCAGTAAATGAGGTGCTTCCAGACTACATAGGCTTTGTATTCTGGCCGAAGAGTAAGCGATATATCTCACCGGAACAGGCGGCCGATCTAAAGAACAGACTCGATAGTAAGATAAAAGCTGTAGGAGTATTTGTTGACGAAGATATAGATATTGTATGTTCTCTTGTAAAATGTGGTACAATAGATATCGTTCAGCTTCACGGTTCGGAGGATGAGGATTATATCGCGGCGGTCAGAAGCAGAGTGGAATGCGAGATAATCAAGGCCTTTAATGTAAATGGGCTTAATTCTTTTGAAACAGTAGAAGTATCAACTGCAGATCATATAATGCTTGATTCAGGCAAAGGGAGCGGCGTTACATTTGACTGGAACAAGATAAAAGAAGTAAAGCGGCCATTCTTTCTGGCTGGGGGACTTAACCTGGAGAATGTTGCTGATGTTCTCAGGAATATCCGCCCATACGCGTTGGACATTAGTTCAGGTGTAGAAACAGACGGCCACAAAGATCGACAGAAAATAATAGATTTTATAAAATTTTCCAGAGGGACTGACCCTTTGGCATACAAAGAGGAAGATAAGATATGATTTCAAATGAAGCGAAAAATGGAAGATTCGGAGAATTTGGTGGACAGTACATCCCTGAAACTCTAATGAATGAGATTCATAAGCTGGAAGAGGCTTATGAGCATTATAAGAACGATCCTGAATTTGTTGCTGAGCTGGATAAGCTTAATCGTGAATATGCAGGTCGTCCATCACTTCTTTATTATGCTGAGAAGATGACAAGAGATCTGGGCGGAGCCAAGATATATCTTAAGAGAGAGGATCTGAATCATACAGGTTCTCATAAAATTAATAACGTACTAGGTCAGGTACTGCTGGCTAAGAAGATGGGTAAGACAAGAGTTATAGCTGAGACTGGCGCAGGCCAGCATGGTGTTGCTACGGCTACAGCAGCAGCTCTTATGGACATGGAATGCGAGATATTCATGGGCGAGGAGGATACTATCCGCCAGGCGTTAAATGTATTTCGTATGGAACTTCTTGGAGCCAAGGTTCATGCAGTTAAGACAGGAACAAGAGTTCTTAAGGATGCTGTAAATGAGGCTATGCGTGAATGGGTAAGCAGAGTAGATGATACTCTTTATGTACTTGGTTCAGTTATGGGACCTCATCCATTTCCAACTATAGTAAGAGATTTCCAGTCTGTTATCAGTAAAGAAAGCCGTGAGCAGATCCTCGAGGTTGAAGGAAGACTTCCGGATGTAGTAATCGCATGTGTTGGTGGTGGAAGTAATGCCATAGGTTCTTTCTATGAATACATAAAGGATGATGGCGTAAGACTTATAGGCTGTGAAGCTGCAGGTAAGGGTGTGGATACACCTGAAAATGCTGCAACAATGGCAAATGGTACTAAGGGCATATTCCATGGTATGAAGTCACTGTTCTGCCAGGATGAGTATGGACAGATAGCTCCTGTTTACAGTATTTCTGCCGGACTTGATTACCCTGGTATCGGACCGGAGCATGCTTACCTTGCAGAGACAGGCAGAGCAGAGTATGTTCCTATCACAGATGAGGAAGCAGTACGCGCATTTGAATATCTGTCAAGAACAGAGGGAATAATCCCTGCAATCGAGAGTAGTCATGCGGTTGCACATGTAATGAAGATAGCACCGGAAATGTCGAAAGACAGCATCATTATTTGTACAATATCTGGAAGAGGTGACAAGGATGTTGCTGCCATTGCGCGTTACCGCGGTGTTGACATTTACGAGTAATACTGGAGGTTTAGTATGAGTAGAATTGGTAATGCGTTTAATGATAAAAAAGCTTTTATAGCATTTCTGACAGCTGGTGATCCGGATTATGAAACTAGTTTACATAACTTCAGAGCTGTTATAGAGGCAGGAGCAAGCCTTATAGAAGTAGGTATACCTTTTTCAGATCCTATAGCTGAGGGTCCTGTTATACAGGAGGCCGATATCAGAGCTCTTTCTGCGGGAATGACAACTGACAAGGCATTTCAGCTGGTTAAGGACCTGAGAGCAGATTATGACATTCCTATAGTCTTTATGACCTATGCAAATCCTGTATATCATTATGGAACAGACAGATTCTTCAAGAATGCGTCTGAGGCAGGTGCTGATGGTATCATCATTCCTGACTGTCCTTTTGAGGAAAGACACGAATTTGATGAGACCGCTGAGAAGTACGGTATGGATTTCATATCAATGATCGCACCTACCAGTGAGGACAGGATAAAGACTATAGCTTCACAGGCGAAGGGATTCATCTACGTTGTTTCATCTCTCGGAGTAACCGGAGTAAGAAGCGAAATAACTACGGATATTGACTCGATAATTAAACTGATCAAGGAATCAACTGACACTCCTGCAGCTATAGGTTTTGGTATAAGTACACCGGAGCAGGCAAAGAAAATGTCAGCTGTGGCAGATGGAGTTATAGTTGGTTCGGCTATGGTTAAGATAGTAGCTGAATATGGTCAGAATGCACCTGAAAAGCTTGGAGAGTTTGTTAAGTCCATGGTTATTTACTAAATTTAAATAAATGGAGGGATAATATGGTAAGACATAATATTTTCAAAATGGTTGCTGCTTTTACAGCGACGGCGATCTTAGTTTCAGGCTGCGGCTCAGGCTCAGCAGAAGTTACAGATGAGGCTGAAACTGAAGCGGTTGAAGTTACCGAAGTAAGTAATGAGGCTGACAGAGATACCATATATCAGGTTTCACTTCTTCAGGGATTGACATTTGGAGATTATCACGGAAGTGTATCTGTTGGAGATCTTAAGAAGAAAGGCGATATAGGTATCGGTACATTTGATGGACTTAATGGAGAACTTATAATGCTGGATGGAGAGGTTTACCGTGCAGCAGGTGATGGAAGTGTGGAAGTTGTTTCCGATGAAGAACTTATACCTTTTACCGATGTTACCTTCTTTGATGAAGATGAAAAGGAAAGTATAGAAAATATAGATAGCATGGATGCACTGCAGGCAGAGCTCAACAAGAAGGTTGCCGAGCAGGGCGAGAACAGGTTCTATGTTGCTAAGATACATGGAACATTTAATGAAATGAATGTAAGAAGCGAGCTGGCTCAGGAGGAGCCTTATAAGCCACTGGCTGAGGTTCTTGAGACTGATCAGACCTTCTTTGATTATGAGAATATTGAGGGAACAGTAGTAGCGCTTTACTGTCCGCCATATATGGGTGAGATGAATGCTACTGGCTGGCATATGCATTTCGTATCAGATGATAAGACCAAGGGTGGCCATATCCTGGGAATGAATATTGCTTCTGCGGATATGGCACTGGATTATACAGATGGTTTTGAAGTCTCTCTTCCGGATGATGAAATGTTTGCTGATTTTGACCTTACTATAGACCAGTCTGAGGATATAGAGAAGGTTGAGAAGGCTACAGACAGCGACGACAAGAATTCAGAAACTGATGCTGTAGAAATTACAGAGTCAGAGGACGGATTAACTCTGTCAAATGATTCGTCGGATTTTGTACTTCTCAGTGAGGCTGTTCCTGATGCCATACTGGAGATACGTTACTATTCAACCTACAATTTCGTAGGAGATAGAATTGATGGTTATGAGGAGCCGGTTGCACTTCTTACCAAGGAAGCAGCTGCGGCACTTAAAGAAGTAAGTGATGACCTTGAGACACAGGGTTATAGACTTAAGATATATGATGCATATCGTCCTCAGAGAGCTGTAACGAATTTCGTTAACTGGGCAGAGGATATCGATGATACAAGGATGAAGGAGTATTTCTATCCTGATCTTGATAAGTCTGTTCTCTTTGATCAGGGATATATAGCTGAGCATTCCGGCCACAGCCGTGGAAGCACAGTTGATCTGACTCTGTTTGATATGAAGACAGAGAAGGAAGTGGATATGGGCGGCACATTTGACTATTTTGGTGAACTGTCCCATCCGGATTATAAGGGTATCACAGAGGAGCAGTATGCAAATCGTATGATCCTCAGAGAGGCTATGACATCCCATGGATTTAAGCCACTGGTTGAGGAGTGGTGGCACTTCACACTGGAGGATGAGCCATATCCTGATACTTACTTTACATTCCCTGTTAGCAGAGAATCTGTTGACAGTGAATAATTATCAATCCATAGTATTTTATAGTGAATGTTGACTTGTAAATATATCATTTTTAGGGCT
>JAEEGL013825015.1_pt1 | contig 32261 bp, 22 predicted proteins | sample 9134231 | NCBI WGS metagenome assembly JAEEGL01 (sample SAMN16246548, study PRJNA631951) | gut metagenome | biome: gut microbiome; feature: rumen; material: fiber-attached | host: Bos | place: Iran: Karaj | collected 2018-10 | reverse complement strand
GACATGCCCGCTTCTTTAAGAGGCATAGATACAATCATGCCTTCTGGGAAGTTTTGAATTGCAATACCAATTGCAAGAACTATTAATGCTTGAGGATTAGTAATCCCGCCACCAATAATACCAGCAAGAACAACACCAACTGCTAAACCTTCAGGAATATTATGAAGAGTAACTGCTAAGAAAAATTTTGAGGTTTTTGATAGTTTTTTACCTGGCATACCTTCTTCTTCACCATGTAAATGGATGTGAGGAATAAGGTAGTCGAGTAAAAGCATAAAGCCTACACCAAGAACAAATCCAATAGCAGGTACTAACCATTGTCTAAAGTCACCTTCATCATAAGTTTGAATAGCAGGTTGAAGAAGCGACCAGAATGCCGCGGCGATCATAACGCCGCTAGCAAAACCCATTAATATCTTTTGTAGTTTTGGATTAAACTGCTTCTTTAAAAAGAAAACTGCTCCAGAACCTAAGGTTGTACCTGCAAGCGGGATTAATAAGGCTAATGTAATAAGTAATGCATCACTCATACCGAAAAGAATTGTATTATAATTAACAGTTTTTGTTAAATAAGTTCATAAAAAATATAATAAATATATATGGAAGAAAAGATTAAGAAACTACAAGAACTTATAGACAACTCTAAAAGAATTGTTTTCTTTGGAGGAGCAGGAGTATCCACAGAAAGTGGAATCAAAGATTTTAGAAGTAAGGATGGTTTATATAATCTTCACTCTAAATATGGTCATCCATATGAAGAAATGCTTTCACATCATTATTTCTTTGAACACACGAAAACTTTTTATCAGTTTTACTATGAATTTATGATTTCTAAGACCGCAAAACCAAATGATGCGCATCTTTATCTAGCAAAGCTAGAAAAAGCCAAGGAATTGACCGTTATTACCCAAAATATTGATGGTCTACATCAAATGGCGGGATCAAAGAAAGTTCTTGAACTTCATGGATCAGTTCATAGGAATACATGCCTTAGATGCGGGAAGCATTATTCCCTTGATGAAATAATGAAATTAGGAGATATTCCTTATTGTCCTGAATGTGGAGGATTAATCAAACCTGATGTTGTCTTATATGAAGAAGGTTTAGATATGGGCGTTATTAATGAAGCTATATTTCAGTTATCACATGCCGATCTTCTTATAATCGCTGGCACATCATTAAGCGTTTATCCTGCAAGCGGACTTATTCATTACTTTAACGGTAAGAACTTAGTAGTAATTAACAAGGATCCTCTCAATATTCAAAGTGATGATTATTTAGAGATTAACGAGCCAGTCGGAAAAGTGTTCTCTCAATTACATATTTAATTAATTAAATAAAATATAAGAAAAAGATCAACCGAGGTTGAACCTTGATTGATCTTTTTTATTGTTCGTTTAGAACTTATTTCATTGCGTAGAATGTTGCTGATTTGAATTCAAGGAACTTATTACTTGTACCACTAACTGTAACGTTGATTACGATTGTGAAGTATCTTCCTGTCCAATCAGCATTAGCTGGACGTTCAAATTCAAGAGTTGCATTTGTTAATCCGCTGGTCTTTGCAATTGTGCTAATATCAGAACCACCTTTTGTTGTACCAACATTAACGGTGATGGAATTTACTGTACAACTTGATGCTGCACCAGTTGAAATAACAACTTTGGTAATATTATCTGATGAAACGACGCCTTGAGATGTAATTGGTCTATCTGTATTGGTAATGCTCTTACCGCCAATTCTCCATGGGGCCATGGTTGAGTTACCCATAACAGTCCATGTGACACCGCCTTGTTCAAGCTCGCCTGCATCTGCATAACCATTAGATCCACCAGTAATCATACCATCAAGTTTATAAACTTCTTGTTCAGTTAGAACTGTACCTGAAACGACTGTGACTGTGAATTCAAGTGTTGCTTCCCAACCGTCAATGGTAACGTATGCTGTTGCTTGACCTGCTGCTGAGAAATCACCAGTAACTGTCTTAGCTTGGACTGTTCCTTGAACAATACCGGAATATGTAACTGCAACTGAAACGCTTGCTGGAGCAATTGTTCCATTAATTCCGACTTCTTCTGGACCAGTAACTGCGCCAACTGCTGTGATGACTGGAGATTCAACTGCTTTTGCTAATTGACATTGTGCTGCGCCACTAACATAGCATAATTCGAATGTGCCACCGTAATTCTTGATAGCACCTTTAACTAATGCCTTACCACCGACTGGAATTTGCTCGAGTGTAAGAGATGCGGCATTGGATGTATCGTTTGAGTTATAGACATATAAGTCTGTTGCTGCAACACCATCGGTTAAATAGAAGCGTCCTCTACCACCAGAAATTGATGGTGCTGGGTTTGAATTGATGTAACCTTCAACAAATACTTCTGGGCTATTTGCGCCATCTGCTAATTCTTGGAAGATTGCATATGCTTCACTAACAGAATATGGATGTTCTTCTGTGCCTTTTTGAATTGAAACTGTAACTGCAACTTCAATATCATCAGATAAGTTATTGTAAGAAGCAGTAATAGTTAATGCTGTATCGCCAACTTCTGCTGTTTCTTTTGAATATGACCATGTTGCAAATGCTGTGACATCTTCTGATGATTGATCACTGTAATTTGCTGTAAGAGTTAAACCTTCATTTGAATAGCTTTCGCCTTCAACATATTCGGTCTTTGGTGTACCTGAAAGTGTAACACTAATTAATTCTTTAGTTGCTGCGCTTACTGTAACTTCACATTCTGCCTTTATGGTTGGAGCACCAAGAGCAGTTGCGACTACAGTTGCTGTACCTTCTTCAAGAGCTGTAACGAGACCATCTTCACATGAAACAACACTAGTTGTTTGGTCAATTGTCCATTCAACGTTCTTGTTTGTTGCGTTTGCTGGAAGAACTGTTGCTGTTAATTGAGCCATTTGGCCAACTTCGAGTTCGAGTGCTGACTTATCTAATTCAATAGATGTTGGAGCAACTGTTGGTTTTTCAATTGAAACGATATAACCACCTTTGGTTTCTGGTTTGCCTTGGTAGTTTTGAATTTGTGCATACATTGTGACTGTATCACCAATTGATAAATCGTCTGCGCTTGTGAATGGAGTAAATTCAGAACCAAATTTAAGTCTCCAACCAATGAAACCACCATCAATCTTGAATGAGAAGTTTCCATATGTTGGGTTGAATGATTCTTCGAATGAGACGACTTCACCTTTAATATAGAATGAACCTTCGGTTACTGCGCCTGCTTCGAGTTTATTACCAACAATCATTGCATCTGTACCAGTGTATGGATCTTGTTCTGTACCTGCGTGTTCTGGGTTTGAACTATCTTGAACTGTAACAGGAACAATGATTGAGTTAGAAGCATTTAAGTATGCTGCAGTGATTTGGACTTCAGTATCGCCAACTTCTGCAACTGCCTTGGAGTATGTCCATTCGGCTGCTAATGTAACGTCTTGTTCTTGACCATTGGCATAGTAAGCAATAGCGTGTAAGCCTTCGTTAGAATATGCTTCGCCTGCTAAGTATGTTGATTTTGCAGTACCTTGGATTACGAGATCTGTAAGTTCTGCATCGATAGCTTTCTTTTCTACTCTTGTAACATAACCGCCACTTGTTTCGCCTGTACCATGGAAGTTCATGATTTGTGCGTACATTGTGACTGTGTCACCGATTTCAATATCGCCTGCATTAAATGGTTGATAGGATGAACCATATTTAAGTCTCCAACCAACGAATCCGGCTTCGATGGAGAATGAATAGTTACCGTAGGTAGGATTGAATTCTTCTTCGAGTTCTTGGACTTCACCTTTAATATAGTAGGATTCTGCTGTTGGGAATTTTTCTTGGCTACCACTTTCTTCAAGTTGGCCTGCAACTAAGGAAGCATCTTCACCAGTAAATGGATCGTTTGCTGTACCTTCGTGTACGGTGCCATATTTTTCACGTGGATCGTTAGAGGTTTGTCCGCCTCCGCCACCTTCACCTTGGCCACCGCCTTCACCTTGGCCGCCGCCTTGGTCGCCGGATGGTTTTTGATCATCTTTCTTTTCGTCTTTCTTTTCTTCTTCTTTACCAAGAAGTTTCATGACCCAGCCTTTAACTGGTTCATAAACGTTTTCGCCCATGAAACTTTTAACGGTTTCCCAGCCTTCTTGGAAAGTACAGCCTGAAAGAACGAGAGCTGCTAATGGAAATAGATAGAGAACTTTTCTTTTTTTCATAATTTCCTTTCTTTCCTTCCTTTCAATATATTATTGAATAACAAAAAAAGCCGTGGTTAATACCTATGCTTATTCAGCATTAGAATTCACGACACGAGCCCCTTCGTAGTTCATAAATACATTTATATTGTAATATAAGCCACGCCTTTTTCAAATGAATTAAAAATAATTTTTAAATGTTTCGATAAAATCTAACTCTTTCGCGAGTTTGTAAAATAATCACTCATAAACTATACTTATGTAACGATGGCAAACCCAAATTTGAAAGAAAACAAATTCAAACGCGCACTAGCTGTTCCTTTTAGAGGAATTGTTAAGGCTATTTCGCCAACTTTATATGTGAAATTACAATACAAATACATCACTCATCACAAACTTAACTTAAAGAATCCAACTCGTTATACAGAAAAACTTCAGTATTTAAGACTTTATACGTACCCAAAAAATGCACTCGTTACTAAGTGTGCATCAAGAGATGGCGCTCGTGAATATCTAAAAGAACTTGGTCTTGAGAACTTATTAATTCCTATTTATGGAATTTATGATTCCGTTGATGAAATTGATTTTGAAAATCTTCCAGATCAATTCGTTATGAAATGCACTCATGCCTGTGCTTTTAACAAAATCGTTTTGAATAAAGCTGAACTTGATATTGAAGCTACTCGCAAACAATTTAAAAAATGGTTAAAAACCAACTATGGAAAGAAAACTATTGAGCTCCACTACTCTCCAATCAAACCAAGAATCATCATTGAAAAATACATTGGAGGATTAGATGCTCTACCAGTTGAATATAAGATCCATGTTTTCAATGGTGTCGCTAAATCAATGTATGTTGTAACTGGTCGTGGTAAAGATATTAGATACAACAATTATTACATTGATTGGACTCCATTTGATGGTTCTCAATTCAACGGTTGGAAGAAAACCGATTATGAATTAGAAAAACCAGAAAAATGGGACGAAATGGTAAAAATTGCTGAAAAATTAGGGGAAAAATTCCCGTTTGTACGTGTTGACCTCTATAACATTAACGGAAAAATCTATTTCTCTGAAATGACATTTACACCTGCAAAAGGCACACTCATTCTTGATGATGATAAGTGCGACTTTGAAATGGGTGAATGGTTAAAAATTTAAAAATTAATACCAGGTTGAATCACCGATAAATACTTCATAAAGCATAAGCGCCAGATGGTGCTTTTCTTTTTGAGTGTAATCATCAGTAAGATCTTTTGGAACAAGTCTAGGATCATTGCATGACCATTCAAATGACATAGCAACCGCCCCAGTCAATTCATCAAAATTATCTCCTATATAAGGAGTGAAGTTTACAAATGTTGTATTACCGTTATTATCAACTGGAATTGCTACATCATTAAGGTTATATACGATTTTATCGTATTGACCATCATTTCTGTGAATATAGAATGACCAAACAAAATTAGCTTTTAAGTCATCAAGTTTAAGTCCTTCACCAGACGGCCAGTCACTTCCGCCTCTACATGCAAAGCCTAAATATTTTGTGCTCACTAATGATTTTGGGAAGTACATAGCAAAACCAGTTTTATCAAGTTGAACTCTTGATTTTTGATATTGCTTCTCACAGCGAACTCTTCCGTCAAATAACTTGGATGTGATTCCATAACTAAACTTCTTTTCTGTTTTTGAAAGATTGTTGTTATAACCAAATTGCTCTGACTTAACTCCATCCCACGTATAGTTTTCAACTTTTGTTGTTCCAATAATGACTTCATCACTATCCGAATAATGGAGATTTGAGTAAAGCATATTTGTGGAATTTACTATCGATAAAGACTTGATATCTTCCCATTCTGTATAGTAATTTCTATCAAATTCCACGTAATTATACGCAAATTCGTCATATAAAAGGCTTGTTTTAGCACATCCTGCTAGTGTTGCGGCAGCCATCAAAAGTAGAGGAATTCTCTTATTCATGTTCTTCCTCCTTCTTGCTTGGTGCGACAAAGATGAAGCCCAAAACAAACAACATAATTAATAACAATGGACTTCTTAAGAATGCTTCGTATGATTCAGCATGTGGACCAATTGAAATAAGATAAAATAATGACTCATAAACGAAGAACGCTAAAATCATTACTATGAATGTATTCTTTTCATGATCACTGTCTTTACTATTCCTCAAATAATGAAGAATAAAATAACCCATTACAATTAAAAATAAACCAAACAAAATAGTTCCGATTAAGCCTACTTCTTTAAGAAGTTGAACTTCAAACATATTTGATTCTGCCCATGTATAATCTTCGTTAATCATAGTTGGTCTTAGACCGTTAAAGTTAATGAATTTACCATTGTCTTTAAAGAATAAGCCTTCCATAACTGGAGTAACTTTAATCATGATTCTATTTTGAACAAAGATTCTATTTAAAAAGCCAGTAAACTTGTAGCCTGCAGCAACATTAGCAAGTGCAATAATGAAGAACAAAATGGCTAAACCAAGAACGGAAACAAAGGAAATTCCTAGGATTTTCTTAGCTTTTTCGTGTTGCCATAGGTATTTATAGATAAATGCAAAAGCGGAAACAATTGCTAAAAGTATGACTGCTTTAAAGTTTGGTAAAACAAGTAACGTAGCTAATCCAACTCCACCAATTGAAGCACAAATTATGAATTCATTACGTTCCTTCTTTGGTGATAAGAAAAGTAATCCTGGCAAGAATGAACCAGCTAGTATTGCAAATAAGCTTCCGTATTCAATAAACACTTCTGTGAAACTAAATCCAACAAGCCAATACATTTCCTTGGTTACATTGTAAGGATTACCATTGTAATAATAATTTGGAGTGCTCTTATAAAGCAATCTATAGAAAAATCCGTATTCTACTATAGTAGAAAATAGTCCAAATAATGTGACTGCCCCTATTGCTCCGCCAATTACAAACAATACGGTTTTGGTCTTAACATCGTTTGTTTTTCTTAACACAAAACCAAGGATAAAAAATCCTGGAAGAGATAATGCTAAAGCAATATTTGAAGTGATAGAGAAACCTTTAGAGAAGGCATTAAGTGATCCCCATAAGGAAATTACTAAAAGTAAACCAACAGGAATTAAAAATGAAATCAAAGACTTTTTATCTTTCTCGATTCCAAGAATAGAGAAAACTCCAAGAATTGCTAAAACTCCACCAGCAATCCCAAATATTTGACTGATATTTCCAAAATTAAAAGCTGTTAAAGCAATCACTTCTAAGATTAAGAACGTAAGAATTGATTTGTTTTTAACAAAGAAATTTTTGCTTTCCATAGTCCCTCTATTATATCTATTTGTGATATGTTTCGTTATTTAAAATTTTAAATGCTCTATATATCTGTTCTAAAAGAATAAGCCTTGTCATTTGATGAAGGAATGTTAATTTTGAAAGTGAGATTGATGTGTTGCATCTAGCTTTTAAGGCGTCACTTAATCCATAGGATCCACCTATAACAAACGAAATTGAAGAACCACCTTCCACCATTTTCTTTTCAATGAAAGAGGCGAATTCCTCGCTGGTGAATTCTGGTTTATTCATATCTAAACCAATGAGGTAATCGTTCTTTATAAGCTTCAAAACTCTTTCGCCTTCTTCATTCTTTGCTTTTTCAATGTCTGCTTTATTTGGATTATCTTTTACTTTTGAATCGATAACTTCCACTATTTCGATATTTGAGTATGGTGAAATACGTTTGAGATACTCATTAATCCCATCTTTAAGATATTGTTCTTTTATTTTGCCAATGCAGTAAATTTTAATTTTCATATTTAATACCAAAGTAATCTAACCATCTCATAACTGTGTCTTGCCCGTCTAAACATGTGTCAATTAACCATCCATGTTCCTGATTCCAGTTTTTAAGACCCCTATAATAGTATTCTTTTTTCTCATCCAAAATGATGAATGGCACAATATTATTTTTCAAACACTCTTTGAGTACGATCAATCTTCCTACCCTTCCGTTGCCATCTTGAAATGGATGTATCTTTTCAAATTTTACATGAAATTCGATTATTTCTTTTAAATTGTGTTTTTCTTTTTTGTTATATAAAGCTAATAAATCACACATTTCTTGCGCAACCAATGATGGGTGAGTTGTATCAACTCCGCCAACATTATTTGGTTGTCTTTTGTATTCGCCAATTGCGAAATATGGAAGTCTAGAATCACTTGTTCCTCTCTTTAAAATCTTATGAAGTTCTTTTATAAAATTTTCGCTAAGTTGATAATTCGCAAAGTCAATTACTCTATCAATTGCAGAAAAGTGATTCATTGTTTCTATTAAATCATCGACTTTGGTTGTTTTTGATTCTTCCAAACTTATTGTTCTAGTTTCAAAGATATATCTAGTTTGGTCGTGTGATAATTCACTTCCCTCAATGTGGTTTGAATTATATGTCATATCGACTTGTAATTTGTGATAAATTCCACCAGGGATTTCGTGTTTCTTTTCTTTTCTAAGTTTTTCAAGTAGATAGTTTTTATTTTGTTTTGCATTTAGTCTACTTGGTTTCTCGCTATCTTCTGGAATTATCCATTCTCCACGATATAAAATTGCACCTCTAACTCTTCCTTTGGCGCAGTAGTCTCTAACGCTTCTTTCGGCATTATTCCACTTAATTGAAGCCTTTTTAACTGACATATAATTAATCATAGATTAATAATAACATAAACGGCAAAAAACACAATAGTATAGGTAAGTTTTACGAATTTTGCCGATTAACTTGTATTAAAAAGGACTGAATTATCAGCCCTCTTAAATTTATTCTTCAACGTATGGAAGTTTGAATGTTGTTAAGAATATACGATATGTTTTTAGATAAGTCATCGCAGACATTGTGCCATATTGAGAACTTGTAAAAGCGACTCCAATATAACCGTTTCTATAAAGATGACCATATTCATCCGTAACCATTCCGTTATTGTGATTACGTGGATATCCACTTAATTTTTGATCAATTGTAGCAAAGAAATGCCATCTTTCTGTTCTTTCAGAATCAAAGAAAATATCAAATGGATTTTCGTATGAAGAAACATCTACATAATAGACATCAATATGGTCTGCGATGAAATCAGGATATTCTCCATCACTTCCATAACCACCTCTTGGTTTTGATAATAAGAATTTCTTATTGATGTGATCGTAACAATATTCAGCATTACCAATCCAATTTGTGCCATACTCAGTTCCACCATCTTTAAATAATTTTGTTTCCCTAAGCAATTTGTAATCATTGATATCGCTGAAATCGTATTCTCTTACATCAGTAAAACCACCGGTTGGACAACTAACTGTTGTGAATAATAAAACTCTACCCTTTTTATCAACACTTACTAAGCAAGCTTGACCTGTTCCCCAGTTATTCTCGTTACAGTTAAAGTCGGAATACGGAACGATTGGGTTAATTGGAGTAACTCCATCAGTCTTAAGACCATTGCATTTAATCCATGGCCCACCATAATCTTTTGCAACTGCTAATCCAGTTTCGTTAAGTTTACAGTTAAGTGGAATACAACCAAGATATGCCATTAAGTAATTATACGTTTCTCCGTTGTACTTGAATTCGCCTTTAATTACGGTTGGATCGCAGGTGTGTGTTTGATCCCATGTCTCTGGAGTAGGCGATAAAACGATTGATTCATCGGAATATTGAACTTTTCCGTCTTTGATTTCTGCACTTCTATAACCAATATGGTCTGTTACATTGCCCCACGTTTTGTTCGTGCAGTAATAAACGTGTTCTTTGTTGTTTTCAATTTTGATGGATGGGCAGTAATTGTAGAAATAGTCTTCACCATCATCGCCAACCGTTTCCTTTTTGCTATGTCTAAAAAGAAGTTTTGTTTCACCAACATTTGGTAAGAAATCATCCATTTCATCGCCCCAGTATTCTGGTGCGACATCTTCTCTATTTTCAGGTTCTTCAGGTATCATATCTTGCTCTTGTTCCTTTTGTTCTTCATCAGGTTTATTTAAAAATGGTAAGGTACATCCACCAACCAAAAACGGTAAAATTCCTAGGAAAATCATGGTATTTTTATTTTTCATATACTTCCTCTCCTAAAGGAATAGAAACAATGCTTCCTTTTCTTGAAACTGTTATTGAACTTGCTTTTGATGCTATTTCCATTGCTTGTTTTGGTTCGTATCCTGCTGCTAATGAAGCGACAAAGTAACCAACATAAGTGTCTCCTGCAGCAACTGTATCTATAGCTTTTACCCTGCATGCCTGAACACGAATTTGTTCATTTTTATTCAATAATAAACTACCTTTTGTGCCCATAGTCACCAAAACATTTTTAGCGCCTTTATCTAAAAGTTTTTTGGCGCCCTTTTCAATGTCTTCTTCACCTGAAGCATTCTTAAATTCAATCATGTTTGGTACAAAGTAATCGATGCATGAGAAAAGTTCATCTTTAAGTTTTCTATATGGGGCTGGATTATAGACAACAACTTTGCCTAGTTTCTTTGCTTTCTTCATTACAAATTCGTTGCACGCTTCGCTGATTTCATTTTGAAGGACAACGTAATCTGCATCCTTAATTAATTCAACATCAATGTCTTCTGGTTTTAATAAACCATTCGCGCCTGCTATGATGATGATTTCGTTCTCGCTGGACTTATTCACGACAATAGTTGCATTGCCTGTCTCTGCGCCAGAAATAACCTTTAAATGAGCATTTACACCGTTGTCCTTCAGGACATCTTGAATTTGTTTGCCGTCTTGATCATCTCCGATTGCTCCAACAAAGTCACAGATGACTTTTTTTGACTTTGCTAAAGCAATCGCCTGATTCTCTCCTTTGCCACCAGGTTGAATAAAACGTGAAGAACCGTAAAGAGTTTCTCCTGGAAGTGGAAAATTCTCAGTATAAACTGTGTAGTCCATGTTAACACTGCCAACAACGAGTACTTTTTTCATATTGGTTCCTCCATTAATAAATATTCATTTAAAAGTTATTGATCTTCCCAATCTTCTTCATCAACAGTTGTAGGAAGAAATAAGTTTTCATCCATTACTTCTTGCTTTTGTTCCTCGATAAGAAGCTCCGTAAATGTCTTTCTATTAATAGCCTCTACTATGTAGATATAGAAGCTAAATGAGAGAAACGGAATTATGCAAGGCACAAGCCACATAATAACCGCGAAAGAAAGAAGAATAAGAATGTTTAAAATTGATCTAAAAATCTTTTTCTTTGAAATAAGAGCAGTTTTCCTAATCATCATCCAGAATGTATCGTTCTTGAAGTAGCTATTGAAAATCATTAGATTTACAAAAAGCGTAATTAGAACGATTAACACCGCTGCTGAGAATATAAAGGAAAACCATACAATTAAGTCATAGGCAACCTTGTCCTTATAGATAAGGTCACCTGCAATAATAGCCCCAAAAAGGATTAATAATCCCATTGAAAGGACAGTGATTCTCCAGTTAAACATCCATTGATTTTTGATTTCCACAAAGAATGTTTTGTATGGGTTTTTATCTCTATCGTGAATCATGTCATTCGCGATAGTGTGAAGTGAAACTAAACCTGGAACAAATAAGACTAAACCAGAGAAAAAAGAAACAACAAGGAAGATAACATTAAGTGCAATCAGGTCAAAAAACCTTTTCGAGTACTTGAAAAAGGGGTTGTTTAACCTACGCTCAAAAGAATTTTCTTTTTTCATGGCTTATTTAGTTTAGCACTTATTTATTTCAAATAACCTTTTGGAACTGTAAAACCAGTCGCGTAAATTCTATAGGTTGATAAATATGACCAAGTTCCACCATTTTCTTCGTCACTTCTTGTGAACGCAACGCCGATGTTTTTATTAATATCAATGTGGCCATATGGATCAGTAATAAGTCCAGTATTATGATTTCTTAAGAAACCTGTTAATTGTCTATCGATTGAACCAATTGATTTCCAAATCTTGCTGGTGTTATTACCTGCGAATAAAACATCACCAACTTTTGTTCCTTCTGTATCATCAATGTAATAAACATCAATTGTATCAGCGATAAATCCTGGAGCTTTTCCATCTGTTCCGAAATATTGACGTGGTTTTGCAACGATAATTCTTCTATTTACTTCATCATATCCAAAATCAGCGTTATTGATGAATGATGCACCAGTAGTAGTGCCTTTGATTCCATCAACAGTAATGCTATTTCTTTGTCTAATAAGCTCATAGTTATCAATATCAGAGAAATCATATTCTCTTAAATTGGTAAATGTTCCGTTTGCTGCACCAATAGTTGTGAAGAGTAATACTCTTCCTTTTTTATCAACGCTTACTAATGAGGCTTGACCTGTTCCCCAGCTATTGTTATTCATTTGGAATTCTGAATATGGAACGATTGGATTAATTGGAGTAACTCCATCTGCTTTCATTGAGTTACATTTAATCCATGGTCCTTCTGGGTTTTTGCTAACAGCGATACCAGTTTCATTTTTGGTTGAATCGCTTGTTAAACAACCAAGATAAGCCATCAAATAGTTATATGTTTCGCCTTGGTATTTGAATTCCCCTTTAATTACGGATGGGTCACATGTATGTCTTGAATCCCAAGTTGAAAGTTCTTCACTATGTTCAAGAACATAGGAAATATTTGAATATTTGACTTCGTTATTTTGAATAACGCCTCTACGATAGCCAACGTAGTCTGTTACGTTACCTTCGTCACGATTTGAACAATAATAGACATGTTCTACATTGTTTTCATCAACGAAAATGGTTGGACAATAATTATAAATTCTTGTCTCACCTGCTGTGCCGTGGTTGAAAAGAAGTCTTACTTCGCCTGGGTTTGGAATAAATGACGTTACTGTTGGATCAGGTGGATTAATGTCTGTGCCTTGGTCTCCGCCTTGGCTGCCTTGATCTCCACTTTGATCGCCTGCTGGGTTGTCGTCGTCTTTAGTGCCGTCCTTTTTAGAGGAATCCTCTTGAGGGGTTCCCCCTTGAGAAGTTTCCCAAGGGAGAACACAACCTGTAAGAAGTAATGCTAAGCCACTAATAATAAATGACTTGCGGAATTTCATTAGTCTAAATTAACTACGTGTAGTGCGAGTTGTCCGGTATATGCTGCATCACCAGAGTCAACGTCGAATGTTGAATAAACAACTTCGAGTTTTCCGGTAGTTTGATCAACTCTACCATATTCATCGCGGACAAATGATGGAGAGAATAACTCATCCCAGCCGAGTTTTTCATCATCCATTGTGTTAAGACCAGTTAATCTTTCGATTGAGGTCCATTCTTCATCAAATTCTTGAATAATATCTAAGTTAGCAACTGCTACTTCAAATGATGTTGCGCATCCAGGAGCGTTGCTGTCTGGCATACCGTCGCCTGCGTAATAGAGTTTTCCATTTAATCCAATTGCAAATCCTGCATTTGAAGTAATGGAGTCGTCTCTACCGATTAAACCTGCAACTGGAAGTTCGGCATAACCAGCTTCGAGATTAATATGATTAAGATCTGAGAAGTCTGCTGTTTTTACTCTTGTACCAGAAAGTGTAGTTTCTCCAAATGAGTAGAATAAGTAGGCTAGGCCTTCTTGGTTATAGGAGATTAATTCTGGAGAGCCAAAACCAAATGAGTTTTCAAATAATTCAGGATTTTCAAGGATTGGTGCATTACCAACTCTTGTCCATTCACCTAATAAGTCATTTGTAACAGCTAAACCAATATGGTTATTGTAGTTAGTTCCATCTTCATTGCCTTGATATGCCATTAAATAATGGTATTCAGTACTACCAAGATTGAACTTACCTTTAATAACGCTTGGTTGGAAGATTGCTTGATCCCAAGCATTTTCATCTGCGCTTGGTCTAAGAACGATATGTTTTTCTTGATATTTCCATTCGCCATTTTCTTTTAATGCTTTTCTTGCTGCGAAGACTTGTTTGCCTTTAGCAGTTTCATTAGAAGCATAAATGACGTAACGAGTATTTTCGTTTTCTTCTAAGACTGTAGCATCTTTTGTGTTGAAGCCAATGGTTTCAGAGAACATTAAACCGACACCGTCTTCGGCTTTCTTATCGCCTTTTTCGTAGTCAGGTCTTGTATCTTGTTCGCCACCTTCTCCACCTTGGTCGCCACCTTGATCTCCACCTTGGTCACCGCTTTGGTCACCAGAAGGTTTTTGATCATCTTTCTTTTCGTCTTCTTTTTGTTCTTCAGGAGAAATAATATTTTTAACTTTGTTAACGATATTATCTCTTACCCAAGCTTTGACGTCTTGAAGAGAACAACCTGTAAGACCGAGGGCTGCAATAATGCTTAAGAAGAATAATGATTTATTGCGTTTCATTGCGTTTTCCTCCTATCTTAGAGACCCATGTTTGCTTTAATAGTGTGGCTATTATCAAACATGTTGCCTTTTCTAGTTTCGTTGAAGTACATACCGAGGTCTTTAATGACGTATTCAAGATCTTCGTATCTGGTGTTATCACTTGTGAAGAATAAGTTACCAGAGAATAAATCAAGATCGATTACTTCATCAACGCCTTCTTGACCCTTATTCCATTCTGGAACGGAGTAAGATTCAAATGGGACACGGATGTAACCTTCAAATCCAACTGGAATTTGGACTTGGTCACTCTTTGAGTAGAACATATATTCAGCGTTTGTATTGACGTCCCAAGCATAGTAGAGTGCTGGATATCCAACAATACACCATCTCTCTGTATATGATTTACCAGGAATGGTTTCATCAAATTGGAGAGTAACACCGATTTCTTTATTAGAAAGGTTCTTTGCGTAGAAAGTCATACCTTTTGCGTATTCTTTTTGTTCATTAACCATTCTAAATGCATCACATCTGTCTGTTGTTGCGCCTTGGTCAAAGAATGCTAAACACATATATGGACCATAGGCGTGACCTTCGACTTCATATGGACCATTGTGAATCCAGATTCCGCCATCTTGTCTATGATATGAACATGGGTTATTACCATCATCATATGTAATGGCCTTATTCATTTCTTCGTCATCTTTATAGTTAAGTGAGTCAATTAACTTAACATCACCAATCCATGTAGATGCTTTTGGAAGTGAATATTCTTTAACAACGACAAATTCATCACCTGCTGAATAGTAGGTTGACCAGTTAAGTAATTCTGAAACGTCGAAGACACAGTTATATGCTAATGTGCTTTGAGTGACTGTTCCGATATCACCTAAAACGATATTGATGCCGTGGTCATAGTAGGTATGAACTTTAACTTTAATTGATGCAACATGTGCCCAATCAAAATCAGCACCTGCGCCAACTGCTAAGAAATCTTTTTCAATAACAATTACGCCTTCACCTGCGATTTCATGAATTGTATTTGGATCGCCGGTTGTGTGGTTCATTGCAGAAGCAACACCATCTTTAATGAAGTAAATTGGTTTAATTGCTGCATCAGCTGGTGCTGGCATAATAAGTGAATTACCATCTTCATCATGGAATTCAAGTCCGAATGCATAGGAGCCATTGCCTTTGAATGAAATAGCAACTGCTTCGCCTGCACTTAAATCTAATCTTGTTGAGAAGTTAATACTTGCATATGAGAAGACTGAATTATCAGGGTTCTTCTTTGCTGTAACATTAACGCCACCTTCAAGACCAACTGTGTAAGTAATTTGTGTGTAATCAAAGAATACGAGTGGAGCTGGTTTAGAGCCTTCAAGAAGTTCAAATGTTACTGCTCCTGTCCAAGTTTCTAACCAAGTTGGGAACTCGGATGCATAATGTTCGCTACCATCAAAGAAGACATTGTCTTCTGAGAAGATATCACCAATAGAAACATCAAAAGTATCTGCTTCAAAGTAGACAGCGATGACTTTTGTATTGGAGAATTCTGTTCCCCAGTCATTTGCTGCACCATCCCAATGCATTTTGATAAAGCCATCAAAGTTTGCTGGAAGTTCGAAATAACCCCATTCATTAACTGTAACTTGATCTACATATTCACCATTTGCATTGTAACGATCGATTAATTGTCCTTGTGCAGTAACAACGCGGTAAGTATACCAATCAGATGCGACATGTAACATTGGCCATCTTGTGACTGATTCATTGTTTTTGATTCTCATATAGAGACCACCAGTGGAAAGGTCAACTAACTCACTACCTTTAATAATGAATCCATCATAACCACTCATGGTAGCGCGAACACCACCGAGTAAGTCACCGCTTGGCATAAATGACTCGGATCTTGCGAGTTGAGTAACTGATTGTACTGCGCCTGTTTGGTTAATCCATGTTGCGGCGAATGCTGATGCGTCTAATTCTGAACCATCAACAACGCTCTTAACATCTGTAAAGATATCACCAATTGCAAAGTCAGCATATGAATCATAGAAACCACTATATTCAATATAGACTCTCCACATTGATGAAGGATTGAATGAACCATCACCAAATATTTTGGACATTTGAGTGTTGTAATCCAAATAGATAAATCCATCAAAGTTTGCTGGAAGCATAAGGTAGTTACCCCAAGTTCTTGCTGCAGTACCTGTAGTTGGTTGGAGGTCTTTATCATAATAAGTATGATCAACACTTGGTTTTGGACCATATGCAACACCATTTGTGGAATTAAACTTCATGGTAATTGGAGTTTCAGTGCTTGTGTAGTTCTTCATACGAAGATAGACACCTGAACCGGTGAAGTCACCGTTTCCTGCACCACCAGCGTTAAGTTCTGTGACATAACCTGTGTCTGAACCTGCTGCGGTAATACAAGTAATTCTTGCTGCACCATAAAGGTCACCGCCAGGAGTGTATGGTTCTGGAGCTTTTTCTAATTGGGTAATTTCTTGTGCTGCGCCTGTTTGGTTAATCCATGTTGCGGCAAATCCTGCAGCATCAAGTTCTGAACCATCTAAAACTTTCTTAGCATCAGTGAAAATATCACCAATTGTGAAGTCTGCATATGCATCATAGAATCCACTATATTCAATATAGACTCTCCACATATGAGCTGGATCAAAGTCTGCATCACCAAAGATTTTGGACATTTGAGTGGTATAGTTCATATAAATGAAACCATCAAAGTTTGCTGGAAGCATGAGGTAGTTACCCCAAGTTCTTGCTGCACAACCAGTTGTTTCAACACCATTTAAATCATAATAAGTGTGGTTAACACTGGTCTTTGGTCCAAATGCAGTACCATTTGTTGAGTTGAACTTCATTGTAATTGGGGTGTCTGTACCGGTGTTATTCTTCATACGAAGATAAACGCCTGTACCAGAGAAATCGCCATTTCCGGCTCCGCCAACATTGAGTTCAGTGACATAACCAGTATCAGAACCGGCCTTAGTCACGCATCTGATTCTTGCTGCACCGTAAAGGTCGCCCTCAATTGTTGTAGCATCGGCTTGTTTTGCCTTTGATGCGCCGAAAATTGCTGGGACCGAAACAAGTAAAGCAATGACAAATGCACTATTTTTTAGCATTTTTCTCATAGGTTTACTCCTTTCTTAAAATTGCTAAATATTCAACACCTTTTTAAATAAGGCGAAGAATCCATTTTTATCAACAGCGGTCGCGACGTTAACGTACGCTCCACCATCTTGAATTTGAGACATAAAGCCTCGTTTTGCTAAGTCGATTTCGACATGCATTTTTTCAATAGTTAAAATTTCAGGTTTAAGTAATGATGCAACTGTAAGTGGGTCATGCATCACAGGGGTTGAAAATTCGTAGTGTTTAAACCATTTCATCATCGCATCATAAACAAGTGCGATTGTTTTTGATTTATTGTTTTTCAAATCTTCAACGTCTTGTGGTGAAAGCCCAGTTTGCATTGTGACATTACAACCAACCTGAGTGATTGTTTTGATTTTTGAATAATAGATTTTATGAGCAGCTTCTGGGTCGCAGAAAACGTTCCACTCTGGCCATTGTAAACCAATGCCACCACCCATAATTCTGACTTCTTTTATCTTACTTTCAATCGATGGGTCTTTCTCTAATGCACGAGCGACATTTGTCATTGGACCAATCGTAATTAAAGTTACTTCTCCTGGGTATTTGTTAACCTGCTCAATGATGAAATTCACCGCATTTTCCTGCTCAATTTTGTGATTTCTCATTGATTCAGACCATTGTGGAATTAAGTATTTTCCTTTTTCATCAAGAACTTCTTTTGCCTTGATTTTTGGGTCAATCAAATCTTCAATTTTTGATTTAATTGGAAAGTCTTCACCAGGATAAACTTTGACATCATAGCCAAGTGAGTCAATTAACTCTTTGGCCATGTATGCACGCTTTTCGGCATTTCTAAATACTGTGGTGATACCTAAAACATCAAATGCTTTTGACTCAAGCAAAAGTAGTAAGGCGAATGAATCGTCAATATCATCACCGATATCAGTATCTAAAATAACTTTTGGTAGATTATGCATGAGTTGCGCTTCTCCAATAACTGAAGTCTCCGTGTGGGCCATGCCACTCTGGTTCAGTGTAGCCTGGCTTATTTTGTGGGTAGCCCCATTCAACACCTAAAATCTTCTTGGTGTTTTGATATGAGACTGAATAGAATGCGATAACATCGTTAAGACCCATTGATTTGTTCTTACAATAGTTAACCGCGGTGTTATATTCTTTCTCCCAGTCAGAAGCACGAACAATCTCTACTAAGAACTGAGCCCATTTTGTCTTAATCTTGTTACTCTTTGTTTGAATATCAAAGAACTTTGGATCTGATGAGTCGTGTTTTAAGAATGTTGGTTTGAAATTATATGAATAATCAGTTAATGGGCGTTTGAGATTGTCAATATAAATATCGACATCTCTTCTGCCGTTTAATGGTTTTAGTTTGTTAATATAAGCAAGATTCATTAATAAAGTCATTTGATATAAACCAAGTGAGTTTACCCATGCTTGATCAGCGTTTCCGCTTGGACCTGTAACGCCGTTTACGTATCTGTCAGTCCATTCAACTGCGGTGTGATCAGAGTTCCAGTTATAGCTTTCGCCCTCAACACCAAACGCGACTAATCTTTGTCCTTCTTCTGAATATAAATATTCGAGGAGTTTGATGACTTTATCTGGACGAGCACAGTTTCTACTAACCATTGTCATTAAATAGCCGTTACCAGAAATATCTTGTAATACTGGAGCTTGTCCATCCTTATTTTTAAGAATAAGAGGTACATAATTAACGCCAGGAAATGCTCCTGTGAAACCTTGTTGATAATCTTGTGGAGTAACTGCTGAAACGAATACTTTTCCTCTTGAAATGTTTTGTCTAATTGTTGCGGCTTTATCTGAATAGTTTGCAGATTTAATAATGCCTTCTTTATGACAATTATTAAGGAATTGAAGCATTTCTTTGTATCTATCAGTTAATCTGATATCAAGATAATTACCTTGGCTATCTTCAAACGGGGCACAGAAGTATTGTGCTAACCAGTCAACTGATTCATTTCCTTCACCTGTGAATGCATCTAATTGGAATGGAATTGCATCAGTATGTTGTTGAGCAATATATTTACAACCTTGAATAAATGAAGTTGGATCAGTCATGGCATAACCGGCTGCTGCGGCTTCGTTATACCAGTCTTCTCTAACCATCAAACATCCGTTTGGTTCCATCTTATCTGTATCGTTAACATACTTTGTGGAGTAGGCAAAGTTTGGAAGACCATAGCAATATCCACCACCTTCTCTAAAGTAGTTCCAAATATCAGTTTGTTCTTTAGCGACAAAGCTTGGTGCCCATCTTTCAATAAGACCATCTAATGGATATAAGTAGTTTTGGGTCGCAAGTTGTGAACATTGTGGATACCAACATTGAATGGAAACTAAGTCTGGAAGCTTGTTGCCGGAAATCAAGGTTGATAACTTTTGTCCATCATCTGTTACTGGAACAGTAAACTTGATATTTACACCAGTCTTTTCATGGAGAATTTGGCTAACTCTATCGCTTCCGTATGAGTTCCATGCGAAAGTTGAATCGTTAACATACCATTCAATTTCCCAATCTTCGATATTGCCATTCTCATCTTTGAGGTATTCCCAAGAATCCTTATCCCCTGGAGTACGTGGAAAATCTGGATAAGGGGTGTTGTCAACGACGTTTCCTTCGTCATCGATATACGTGTCTGGTTCGGTGTTGTTCTTCTTCCTGTTGAAGAGGTTACAACTTGTTAGGGAAATGGCTCCTAACAATGCAAACATTAAAACTTTCTTTTTCATAAAAGTTCCTCCTAGCCTTTAAGGCTTCCTATAATGACACCTTTAGTGAGTGTTTTTAAAATTAATGGGTACAGTATAAATACTGGGATAACTGAAACGATAATTGCCGCTAATGAAACTGTTTCAGGTGCGACTTTTTCTAATAATTCGTATGGAAGAGCGACACCTGCAGCAGGCATTGATGATTCATTAACAACTTTCATTAAGTAGTATTGAAGTGACCACAAGTTTTCATTAGACGTATAAATCATGGTTGCGAAGAAGTCATTCCAGTGACCAACTGCAATCCAAAGAGCAATTGTGGAAATAACTGGACCAGAAAGTGGAAGAGTTATTCTAAAGAATATCTTGAATTCTCCAGCACCATCCATAACTGCTGACTCATGAATTTCTTCTGGAATTGTTTTGAAGAAGTTAACAAAGACAAGCATGTTATAAACGCTGAATAATGCTGGAATGATATAAACAAAGAAACTATCAAATAATCCTAATAAGTTAATGACCCAGAAATAAGGGATTAAGCCTCCACCAAAGAACATTGTGAAGACAAAAAATCTATAGATTGGTTTCTTACCAATTAAGTTTGGTCGAGACATTGCATATGCAACGATTGCTGTGTAAATAACGGCCGAAATTGTACCTAAAACTGTTCTGGCGATAGTTATTCCGAATGCTTTCCAAAGTCTCATATCATTAATAACAACGCGATAGTTCTCTAATGAGAATATTCTTGGGAATAAATAAATTCCGCCTTTGATGTAGTCAGCACCTTCATTAAAGGAACCTGCCAGAACATAGATAAGTGGATAGACAGACATAACCGCAAACAAAAGCATTAAGGAGACGTTGACCCAGTCAAAGACGTGCTTCCTTTGTTTACGGCCAGTAGAACCGACCATTAACTGATTCTTCTTGTAAACTCTATGTTTAACCATAATCGTTAGATGATTCCACTTCCTGTTGTTTTCTTAGCGATGAAGTTACCTAAACCAAGTAAAATAATCGCGACAATCGATTTGAAGAAACCAACTGCTGTCGTATATGAATATTGGAGGTTAACTGCGCCATATTTATAAATAAAGGTATCCAAAACTTCTGATCTTGCTAAGTTAATCTGATTTTGGAAAACCCAGATATGATCAAATCCATTATTCAAGATTCCTGATACTGAAAGGATGAAGAATAAGACAATTGTTGGGGCGATAGATGGAATTGTAATCTTGAAAATTCTGTGGAATCTATTCGCACCATCCATGTCTGCTGCTTCATAAAGTTGTGGGTCAATACCTGCAATAGCTGCAACATAAATAATTGAGCCCCAACCTAATCCTTTAAGTAAGGATGTGACAATAATTGTTGGCCAGAACCAGGCTGCTTCACCAAAGTTAACAGCCTCACTAACAGCGCCTGTTTTGATAAGTATTGTATTAACAATACCATCACTATTAATTAAGGCTAAGATGATACCACCATAGGTGATCCAACTTAAGAAGTATGGGAAGTATGTAATTGTTTGAACTGCTTTCTTGATTTTCTTAAATGGAAGTTCACTTAATAAAATCGCGAATAAAATTGGAGCAGGGAAGTTAATACAAAGTTGAAGGATATTTAATCCTAATGTATTAAGCATGACGTTCTTGAAATCAGGATCGATAAAGAAAGCCTTGAAGTTTTCAAAACCAATCCATTCACTTTCAAAGATGGCATCCATAATGTTGAGATAACCATCACCACTCTTGAACGCTAAGATAAGACCAAACATTGGAAGATATGCAAAAACAGCAATAAAGAAGATGCCAAGGAAAACCATCCAACTTAATTGGGTTGAACTCTTGGTAATAATCTTCTTTTTGTGACGCCTTGCAAGTGGAGAGATTTCTTGTAACGCTGCTTGATAAGGTGTCACTTTGTGTGTTAGAAGCTTCATCTTACTTTACGCTTTCCCTTTCCACTAATGTTGGTTCGATAGATACGAGTTTTGGAGATCTATCTTCGCTAAATAATTCTTCAATGACTGCATTACACAAGGAATCAATGTCTTGTCTAACTGTTGTGAGCCCTGGAGAAATAAGTGAGGAAAATCTATTGTCATCATATCCGACAAGTGAGATGTCTTTACCAATTCGCACTCCATGTTCATTAGAGGCACGATAAACGCCATATGCCATTAAGTCATTGAATGCAAAGATTGCATCAACATCTTTATGTTCATCAAAAATATGTTTAGCGAGCTGTTCGCCACTTTCAAATCTATAGTCGCCTTCGAAAACAATTGAAGAATCATAGGAAATTCCTGCATTTTCTAGGGCTTTTTTGTATCCATCTAGTCTATTAACGCTTGAAGAAATACCGTTTGGACCAGTAATTGCCGCAATACGTTTATTACCTTTATCTATTAAATATTTGGTTGCAAGATATCCACCATGAATGTCGTCAGTTACAACGGCTTTGTTCTTTGATTCACCGATCTTTCTATCCAAAACAACGTACGGAATTTCAAGATTGAGTGTCGTTTTTGCGAACTCGCTATTCTTATAGAAAAGACTTGATGGAGGAATAATTACCAAGAATCCGACTTTTCTATTTAAGAGTTCATCAACTGAAGATAAACAGTTTTCAATGCTGTATCCAGAACTTGTTATAAGAACTGTATATCCTTCTTCTTTTAAGAGCTCTTCAAGTCTTACTATCAAACGTGAGTAATAGTTATTTTCAAGATCTGGAACGATACATCCAACAGTCTTGCAGTTCTTACTCTTTAAAGAAGAAGCGATGTAATTAGGCTTAAAGTTATATTTCTTACACACACCTAAAATTCTCTCTGCTGTTTCTTTAGAAACATTGTTTTCTTTGCCGTTCAAAACAAAGCTAACCGCAGTAATCGAGACGTTTGCTTCTTTTGCTATTTCTTTGATAGTAACTTGTGAGTTCATTATAAGAGTCTTACACCAAAGTTCACATCGTAAATTCCGATGTCATTTACATCTATATCGAGTTTAAGATTATCTCCTACTTTGTAATCTGCTTTGTCTGCAGCCACTAAGAGTTTTTCGCTTCCTACCTCAACTTCGTAATAAACTTTGTCAACGTAATCAAGGATATTAACTACTTTACCCTCAATTCCACCTTCTACTGCTAATTTGATTTTGTTCGCTGGTAAGATGAATTGAATATCGTGCAGTGCAAACTTCTTACCGAGCAATGAGTAAATCTTAATAATTGCATCATCACTTGGACTATATGAGTTGCCGAGTAATTCGTATTTGAATACCTTCTTATTTTTGTATTTAATATTGATTTTCTTGCCTTTTTCATCGACAAATCCTTGAGATTTTATCTTTTCTAAGGTTTGTGACTGGACAAATTCTCTATATAAAACCGGAAGCTTTCTTTCTTCAGGAGCAAGTTGACCTTTCAAGGTGTTTTCTTGGTTAATCTTCTTTGCAACAATTTCAAGTTTGCTGTTATAGAAGTCCACCATTGACATATCGATTGAGTAGTTAAGCTTATCTCCATCGATATATTCTGGATTTGATATAAAGAGATAATCGTCCTTATCTTGAACAACGAATAACCAATTATCGTTAACTTTTTCTTTCTTAACTATAGTTCCTGTTAACTTTCCACCAACTGAAATAGCTTCGGTTGGAATGTTTAAATATAATTCATTATCATTAGATAATGTTTTTAGCATTTCTTCGCCAAGGTATACCTTATTCTTAAGGAGTTCTAAGTGGTTCTTTGAAACTTTAGCTTTAACAAATGACTCTTCTGGAATTCTTTCAAGCAATGTCTTGGAAGTGTATTTATCGAAGAGATGCATCTTGTCGATTTCAAATTGCAAATTGATAACATCACCAACATGTAAGTCATCGTTTCTGTGTGCCTTAATTGTAAGTTTTAGTCCGCCCTCCTTGCTCTCAACAAAGAAGTTACTTTCATTACCTAAAACTTCTATTGCTGTAATCGTGTATGGATAAGCGTTTTTAGTGGATTTTTCCACGATTTTTACGTGTTCTGGTCTAATTCCAAGGGTAATTTCCTTGTTTAAGAGAACATTGATTTTATTAAGTTTATAAAGTTCTTCTTCTGAAACCTTGATATCGCCGTTCGCTAATGAGATGACGATATCTTTCTTATCGTATGAAAGTTTTGCAGGAATAAAGTTCATTTGAGGAGTTCCAATAAATCCTGCGACAAATTCATTTGCTGGGAAGTCATATAAATTCATTGGCGAATCAACCTGTTGAATAACACCATCTCTCATAACAACAATCTTTGTACCCATTGTCATAGCTTCGACTTGGTCGTGGGTAACGTAGATAAATGTTGTGCCTAAAACTTTATGAAGTCTTGTAATCTCACTTCTCATTGAGCTTCTTAACTTAGCGTCAAGATTTGAAAGTGGTTCATCAAGCAAGAATACTTTTGGTTTTCTAACAATGGCTCTACCTAAAGCGACTCTTTGACGTTGACCACCAGACATTGCTTTTGGCTTCTTATCGAGTTGATCCGAAATGTCCAAGATTCTAGCGGCTTCATTAACTCTTTCATCAATTTCTTCTTTTGGAACATGTCTAATTCTTAAACCAAAGGCCATATTTTCGTATACGGTCATGTGTGGATATAATGCGTAGTTTTGGAAAACCATTGCGATATCCCTGTCCTTTGGTTCGAGTTGGTTTGCAAGAATGCCATCAATGTAGAAATCACCTGCAGTGATATCTTCTAGTCCTGCGATCATTCTTAAGGTTGTGGATTTACCACAGCCAGATGGACCTACGAAAACGACAAACTCGTTGTCGCCAATGTCCAGGTTAAAATCATTTACTGCTTTTGTTCCGTTATCGTATATTTTGTAAACGTGTTTTAGAGAGAGTTGAGCCATACTTGTATTTTTCCTAACTAAATCGTTTTAGTAATCTTATTTTAAAACATGTGTGAACGTATATCAACACATACCTACGCATATAAACAAACACGATTATTGTTTAATATTTATATTAATAAATCTTCAAAATTTAATACGATTCTTTAGGGTTTTACATGCTTAGTTATGCCTAGAAATCCTTAACTATCGGAGTAGTTTTTATTAAGTGTTTCTCCACCACTTTTCTTGAAAATTTTTAAGGTTGCTTCTTTATTTTATCTTGCGCGAGTGATAATATATTTTTAGAGTTTTTTCGGAAAGTGAAAAAATAAAATTATGAGTAGAAAAATTCAATTCGGAACTGGGGGCTTTCGTGGAATAATCGGAGACGATTTTAACAAAGAAAACGTCAGACTCATTGCCCAAGCTCTTTCAAATATCATCAAAGAAAATAATGAAGCGGATCGTCCAATCATTGTTGGTTTTGATAATCGCTTTTTATCAGATTTTGCAGCCAAGTGGTTCTGCGAAGTTTTAAGTGCAAACGGAATTCATTCATTGTTATTTACTCACGCAGTTCCAACCCCAACAGTCATGTCCACCACTAGAGACTTAAAGACTCACTATGGTGCCATGATTACAGCAAGTCATAACCCTTATTACTTCAACGGCATTAAGATTTTTACATCTGAAGGATATGATGCTGATGTAGCATTTACTTCTCTTCTAGAGAAAAAGATTAATGAGGTTGATAAAGTCCACATTTTAAATGAAAGACTTGCACGTAACGAAGGCTTCATTGAAGACTACGACAACTTAGGTAACTATATTTCACATATCAAATCATTTATTGATCCAACAATCGTTAAAAACAAACTTAGAGTTTTATATAACAATATGAACGGAGTTGGCGTTATCGGGCTTAAACCTTTAGCGGAAAAACTCCATATTTATCAGTTCTCAATTATTAATGAAGACCACGACGCTTTCTTTGGTTTTAATTTACCAAATCCAACTAAAGAAGCATTAATGGGTGAATTCTCCGAAACAGTTGTCAACCAGGGTTATGACTTAGGTATGGCCACTGATTCTGATGGTGACCGTTTAGGTATTATTGATGAAAAAGGAAACTACGTTTCTGCAAATGAAATCTTGGCTTCCATTTATGAATATCTCATCACTCACAGAGGTTATGACGGAGATATCGTTAAGAACTGTGCCACCTCTGTTTTAGTAGACTTAGTCGCTGAAAAGCTTGGTCATAAATGCCATGAAGTAGATGTTGGTTTTAAAAACATTACTCAAGGCATGAGAGACTATGATGCTCTTCTTGGTGGAGAATCAAGCGGCGGCTTAACCATGAAAGGATACATCTATGGTAAAGATGCTACTTTCGCAGGTGCATTATTCCTTGAAATGGTTATTAAACTCAATAAACCTGTTAGCCAAATCATGAAAGAACTTAAAGATAGCGTTGGTTACAACTATTACTTCTCAGAAGATTTCATTACTTTGAATGTTAATGCAAACAAAGTTCTTGATTATATGAGAGAAAATAAACCAGAACTTTCTGTTTCATATGATAAAGTTAACGTCTTCAATAGAAACATGAAGTTCTTATTCCCAGATAGACAATGGTTGCTATTAAGATTAAGTGGTACAGAACCAGCATTTAGAGTATTCGCAGAATTTAAAGATCAAAACACTGCTAAAAAGTTAGTAGAAGAACTTAAAAAATACATTAAAAACGTTCAAGACATCGTTGCTGTTGAGATGGGCGAGAAAATCGTTTAATATTCAACTTATGAAGCAAAGAAGCATATTTTTCTCAGGAATTCCGGCACTTTTTCTAGCTATTGCCGGTTTTTCAGCAATATTTTCAAATAAACCAAGTGCTTCTGTTTCTGCTGCAAACAACGTTCAAACAGATATGTCTAACGTTGCCCTTTTAAATAACGAATCAATCGACGAATCAAAAATCATTTATGATGACTTTTCAACTATTACCTTAAATACAAACTGGGTTGTCTCACATAGAAAATGGGGCGGATATGACAATAAAGGTGTATCTGCTAAAAACGTTTACTTAGATACTGCTAACGACAAAGTTATTATCAGATGTTTAGGAAATCAACATGTTGAAACACCAAGTGTTGATGGAGTGGGAGGTCCTGTTTCCGGCGGAGCTTTAGTTTTAAAGGAAGCTGCACGTCCAGGCAGATATGAAACACGTTTTAAAGCTGCATATAAAGTCGGTGTTTGTAATGCTTTCTGGACCTACACCGAAAACAATCAAGGTGAAAACCACGAAATTGATATTGAATTCCCAGTTAAAGATTCAAACGGAAACAACTCATTTGATGAAGTTATTTTCACTAATTACATTGGAGAAACAAATTTCCAACAAACACACAAAACTTTAGATTATTATCTAAACGATGATGAATATCACACATATTCATTCGATTGGTATTACTCCGCGAATCACAAAGAAATTAGATACTATATTGATTCACACTTACTCGCGACACACACAATAAGCGGAAAGCTCCCATTCCTTCCATCAAGACTTTGGTTAGGCTGCTGGCTTCCAAATAATCCAGGATTCGTTGGAATTCCAAATTTTGATGAATGCTTCATGGAAATTGATTATTTCAAGTATTCACCATTTGCAAACCAATTATCTCAAACTCAAGGTAATGCAGGTGGCTGTGGCGAAACATCACTCGAATACAATATTCAAGATAATCCATTTGAAAGATACGACTGGTTAAGTAATGGTTCATTCCATTCAATTAACAAGACTAATAGTATGCAAGACAGAGGATACCAAGTAACAGGCACCACCAATCTTTATAACTCTTTTGACCACCAGAGCGCTGCTAATAGTGGCGGATTAAAGATGGGTTCCAACTCCTCTATTGCCTATCACATCGATTCAACATATCGTAATTTCAAATATGTTTTCTCAACCTATTATAAAGGCGAAGGAACTATTACTTTCTCGTTCTACAATAAAACTGATGGTCATATAAAGACTTTGCCTTTGGTTTTACCATATAGAGATTCTTGGAATAAGATTAGCTATTCATTAGAGGTACCAAGCGGAACCTTCTACACCGTTTATAAAGTTCAAACAGGCACAGGCGATTTATATCTTGATGATATGTTTATGGTGTTTGCAGAAGAAACTGGTCCAATTGAAGAAATTGTATTAATGTCAATCTCAGTAACTGGCCCAAATAAAACAACATACAAAGTTGGCGAACCTCTTGATTTAACTGGCTTAGTCGTTATGGGTCACTATAGTGATGGATCATCACACGAGATTAGCGACTATCAAGTTAGTCCAGTTGATACTTCTACAAGCGGAACTAAGACTGTAACAATTACTGTTGGTGAACTAACCACCACTTTCCAAATTGTTGTAGATGAAGAAGGACACAGTTCAGTTAAACTCACTGGTATCGTCCTTGAAGGACAATACAAGACTGAATACTATGTTGGCGAAACATTAGACTTCTCTGGTTTGGTAGTTAAAGCAATGTTTAGCGATGGCTCAAGCAAGATAATTACAAACTATGATATTTATAAACCAAGCACCGCTACTGCTGGTATTAAGAAAGTTACTATCACCTATATTGATAAAACTGCATCATTTGATGTAACTATTAGACAAATTCCAGAAGAAAAAGAGGAAGAGGAAGAACCTGAAAAACCAAAAACATTTTGTGGCGGTAATATTAAGGTCACTGGATATATGTTACTTCTTGCAAGTACTCTAGGATTATCAACGTTAGGAATAATTAGAAAATTCTATTAGGATAAAGAAAAAGCCCTGGAATTCTGGGCTTTTTTGTTTGTTTGTTTTTAATAATTTACTTGAATTTCTATGGTTTTTTCGGCAATTTGATCTAAGTCTAATACCTCAGAATTTAGTGGTTTTCCGTTAACCATAATGTTGCAAGTTTTATTATTCGAACTTGAGATTTGATGGTATTTGATTCTTCTCTTTTTCACGGTTAGTTCGATGTTAACTTCATCAATTGGAAGTTTATTTGGGCTGATCTTGATTTTGTTTTCGAACAAAGGTTCAATTCCAACAAATGATTCAACTAATCCTTTAAGAAGAGTATTAGAACTTCCTGTATACCAGTCATTCATTGATTGACCATCAATTCCGAGTTCTTTGTTATAACCGTATGAGTTTGGCATAACAAATGGGGAGGTTGAAATTGATTTGTGAGTAATTGGAATAAGTCTAAGAAGTTCTTCGTACGCTAAATCAACTTCTTTAATCATACTTAATGCCTTAAAGATAAACATTGCAGCGTGAATATATGTCGCAGCATTCTCTGCTGTACCTTTTGGTAAGTTAACAATACGACCTACTTTAGTCGCGTTGCTTCTATCAAAGTAAACATCAAAAGTCTTATAACCATAATCTGACTTTAAATATTCAAGTGATTTAAGCACATGAGGAATTAAACTTGGATCATCTTTATGGAATTCTGAAATGATATAGAAAGAGTTGCTGGTAGATGAGTTTCTTGAAACATGATCAACATCATCAAATGAACCAACATAGAATGAACGATCTTCGCCCCATCCATGAACGATTCGTTTTTCGTTTCCTTTAGAAACAACACCATATTTCTTAATGCCTTCGAATAATTCTTCTCTAGCTTTCTCATATTTAGACGTATCTAAACTTTTTACTTTAGCAATTTTAATGAATTCATAAAGATTCCTGTATAAATGGAAGCTTGCCATGATTGAGACACCGTTTCCAAATTCTTTTTCAGGATCCGAACTTCTTCCTAAACCATCAACCGCATCATTCCAGTCTCCAAATAATGTTTTCAAACATTTGGTATCTGGATCAATATTTGAACATAGGTAATCTGTAATGTTTTTAAGGTGTTCAAAGACGGTAGATGTTTTGTTAGAACGTTTTACTCTTCTGTTGTTAACATGAGTTACATAACCACATTTTTCATCAAGGAATTTAAAGTCTTCTGTATAGCAAAGATACTTATAAATTGTTGTGATGAACCATTGTCCTTGGTCAATAAAATGACGTGAATCCACTAGCGCCAAGCCTTCTTTATCAAAGCTACCAACTTGACGTGGCAATCTTCCTAAATCATCTTCGTGAACATAGTTCAATACGTATAATAGCTTTTCTTTTACAAACTTAGTGTTCCACATGCACATAGCTTCAAGCATTTGCGCAATATCTCTAACACCAAGCATCATGACACTTGAATTTTTTGTCTTTGAAGCATAATCAACTTGTTTCATAACTTGATAGATAAAGTTGTTAAATGTTTCATCATTAACACCAGCGTTATGAAGGCCTTTAAAGTTGACTATTAATCTGTCTTTGTTTTTGACAAATTCTTTATTGAATTCACTTCTTAATGTTGCAAAATCGTTTTCGACTTCTTCTTCATTAAATGTTTTTTGTTCCAATGCATGAGTTGTTTCCTCATCAAATGCATATGACATCTTTAGACAAATTGAGAAACTCTCTTGTGGACCTAAGTGTTTCTTATTAATATCGCCATAGATGGCCATATCAATAAATTGAGAAACAGATTTTTCTACATCGAACGCACCATTCTTTAAACAAGATGATGTGGCAAGTTGTCCGTTCTTATCTCCAACATAAAGCATTCTTGTGCTTGTGGTGTGTGTTTCAGCAGTTCCTGCTCTTTTAATTACTAAGTAGTTATGAAGATGAACTTCTCTTGTAATATCCTCAACTGAATAAAGAGTTGCACCATCTTTATTTATCGTAGATCTTCTAAACCATTTTGTTTCTTCGCTTTCAAAATTAGAGTGTGTTAAAAGAGCATTAACATAGTTAGATAGATAAACATCAACCTCTTTATTTGAAAGATTAAGAGCATTAAGTTTTAATATTGCTTCTTTATTCTTATTTATGGTTATTTCAAGTGAGAATATAACATGATTAACAACTCTTAAGTACAAAGTACTTGTTGGGTTAAAAATGATGTATCTTTCAACTTTTTCTTTCCCAAACTCAGAATCACTTACACCTGAGATTGAAAAGAAATCATACTTTCCTTTTTTATTCTTGATTCCGCCATAGAAAGCAAGATATGGCTCTTTACCTTCTAAGGTGGCTGGAATGATTATGAAATTAGTTTCGCTTAAAGTGATATAGCCAGATGAATAGGCCCATAAATTTAATCCATCGCGTGTTTGAGGGTATCTTGCATCGCCATATGGATTTGGCATCGCTAAAATAGTGTCCTTTGAAAGGAAGTAACAATTAGATGGTAACTTACCATTTTCTTCCTTTAATTCACGCTTAATTTTGCGATATAAAAACTTTATTTCTTTATCATTCATTGTCTTTTTTATAGGGAATTTTCAATAATTTTTAAATTACATGCGGCTTTCGCTAACCCATTGACCCCATTGTCTTTCGACTGCGAGGTAAATTTCGGTGAAAGCTTCATCGACATCATGATATGTCTTCTTGATAAGTTGAAGGAATGGTCTACCACTTGAGGCGCCCCAGAAATCAACAAAGTTATTCAAGAAGAGAAGTGATGATGAATAGTTGGTGAAGGTCTTTGTTAAACCTGCACGGTAATCCATAAGTGACTTCATATAGACATTTTCTGTTTCATAAGTACCAGATGATAACTTGTACGCCATCATACCATGTGCTTTTTCAAAGAAAATCTTTAAGACTCTATCAGAAATGAGTGTCTTAATGAAAGATTTTGCAAGATCAGCTTTTTGAGTGGATGCTGGAATTGCAATGTATTGGTCTTCACCAATGATGTATGAACAACTTTCTGCTGTTGAGACAATCTTTGGTGTGCTCATGAGCTTAAGCTCAAAGTTAGATGGAAGTTGATGATTGGTATTGTAATTTAACATTTCGTTATAGAGCCAGTTACCTGAAACCATCATAGCAGCTTT
>JAEEGL014324305.1_pt1 | contig 32264 bp, 33 predicted proteins | sample 9134231 | NCBI WGS metagenome assembly JAEEGL01 (sample SAMN16246548, study PRJNA631951) | gut metagenome | biome: gut microbiome; feature: rumen; material: fiber-attached | host: Bos | place: Iran: Karaj | collected 2018-10 | reverse complement strand
GTAACCGCTTTGGTCAAATTTAACCTTGTCCCATCATCCAAGTCAACAAAGTCAATAACATTTTGCTTATCCTCTGTGGTATCTATTTTTAAACCAATAGTGTTCCCATAATATTTCACCACAACATTCCGAGGCCGGCACCAATGTGCCAATTCATCAATTGACACATCCGCTTTGAAAAACTCCTGCGAATCCATTGATTCCGCATGAATTCCTATCAGTGCATATTTACATGTATATCTTGTAAGAGGAAATGAACTGCTGAAATTATACGTAATTGCCGAACGACAATCCATTAGGGATATGTCCTTCATATTGTTATTGGGAGCATAACACCTTCCATATATAACATCAACAATATTACTCTCAAAATCAAAAGATTTCCCTGCCGAATCAAAGGCACCCATAAGTTCCAGGAGCACCTTTCCATTTGGTTCAACTGTTAACACCCCTGCGACTTTATCGTCAGGCGAAGAAGGCAGCCACCAGTATCCTTTGAACAATCTGTTATTCCCCATGAGAGTAATCCATTTTTGGAGAGTATTATTGTGGTTTCACATTTATCTATTTACATTTACCGCAAAAGAGCTCTTAAACAACAGCTTGAACAAACCCACAAGATATCCCCAGCCATATCCAAAATGCACCACAAAATAGATCCAATCTTGGATAGTAACCTGTTTCAAATTATGGGAATCCTTTAAAGAGAATAATGTGGCCAGACCAAAATACAGTAAGATAACCGCAAAGTATGCGACCATAAACCACCGTGAAATGAAAAAAGTAAATGGTCCCAACAGCAAGCCCAAGACAAACAACAAGGGGAAAAACTGTCTGATTGTTGCCGGGCTTCCCAGTTTTTTATTCACCAAGGGTTTAAACAAACCATATTGGTAGAACATTTTATATACCTTTTTGATGGTATCCCGTGCATAGTAATCAATGACAAGATGAGGCAGCAGGAAGATTTTTCCTCCATTCTTAATGATTCGGCCATTAAATTCATCGTCTTGATTTCGAATCAATTCCTCATCAAAGTATCCGATTTTGTCAAAAATCTCACGATGAAAACAGCCAAACGGAACGGTATCGACTTGCATCACTTCCTTGGCACCAACTCTAAAATATGAATTTCCCATGCCGAAGCTGCTGCTCAACACATTGGCTATACCGACACATACCGGAGAGTCGTTAACGGGAAGCGTTCTGCACACGCCCCCAACATTTTCAGCATCCAATGACGACAAGTTGGCCACCAATTCAGAAAAATAGTTCTCGGGAAAGATGGCATGGGCATCCAATCGTATGATTATCTCTCCTTTTGCCTCACAAATACCAATATTCATGGCTGGTGGGACTATCCTTTGCGGATTGTCAAGCACCCGCAGATAAGGGCATTGCGGCAAATATGAGGCGATAATTTCCCGAGTTCGGTCTGTACTCATGCCATCCACAAAGAGGACTTCCAAATCCTCTTTCGGATAGTCCTGTCGCATGATGCTCTCGATGCAACGTGCGATGTACTTTTCTTCGTTATAAATGGGGCAGATGACTGATAATGTCATTTCGTTATATTGTTATTTTTTGACAACCATCGATTTCACCTTGTCGTAATTACGACCAAGCATCTTTTTGACTGTTTCAAGAACCAGCCATTTCATATGCTTCTTTTTTCGGGTTTTTGAGGAATTCACAATGCTTAATACATCTGACGCTGACATCTTGTCATGCACAACATAGCGTCCAATAATAGTTAGACCGTTTTTTTGTGCGACCTTGTCTGTAGGTGTTGAGGTATATAGAAAACCAATTTCTGCCTTTTGGGCTTTTGCTATGATTACAGGAGATGAATAGCCATTGGGAATAGAAGCGTGTTTTACTACATGACCAAGAGTTGCCTCTAATGCATTTACGGATTCTGACCATTCTTTCTCTACTTCATCATCAGACAATTCGGCCATATTGTGAGGATGCGTATGGGAATGTGAACCGACAACATGTCCTCTTTCCGCCAACTCCTTTACTTGCTCTGCCGTAAGGAACCCTTGTGTACCAATATACTTTGTGCTAATAAAAAACACGCCCTTAAAACCATACTTTGCCAATATAGGAGCAGCCTTAGTAATAAACGATTCACCTCCGTCATCGAAAGTGAATACTACATCTTTTCCTTGCAAGGCCTTTACCTGCTCCTCAAAGGCAGATACTTCCACCTTGTATTGGAAAGCACTTTCATTTTGGAAACCACTAGACTTGTCGTTTGCGGTGACAATGTCGTGGTACATTAAGACTACACTCATTTCAATGTTTCATTTTGTCCATTGCCCAAACGATATAAAGACGGTATTTCTTTACTATGGCATCTTGGATAATCTTTCTTATCTTGCCACGCTTCATCTGCTTCCAAGGTTCTTGATCCTCCTTGTCATAATATTTGAATACCGTGGCGCTTGCCTTATCCGACTTCCATTGCTTGCGGCTTATTGTACCGTTCCAAACATTTGCCACATCAAAGATTTCATCAATGTACCAACTATCGTTTGTAACAACGGTGTTGATTTGAGAGTACTCTCTACCTATGGCATCATAATACCAAGCCAAAGGTATATTAGCCCCTGCTTGATAGAAGAAATGTGAGGTGCCATCATTGCGCAAATTCACCTCAAAGAAATAGGCTTTGCCGTCATACAAGCCATATTCAAAACTAAACAAACCACAATAGTCTATTTCTAGAAGAAACCTCTCAATCTGTTTTTTGTTAATACCACTAGGCAACTCTGCTGTGACCAGACCATGAGATCCATCACCACAAGCAATAAACCTGTCTTTTATCAGTGTCCCTGCCGTTAATACAGTTCCATCTTTCAATCTTGCACCATAAACCAAAGCAACACTTTCTTTCGGTATGTATTGCTGAAGGATAAACTCCGACTCCTCACGCACATACTTCAACGCATTGGCCAATTCCTTTTCGTTTTGACAAATTCTAAACTTAAACTCGTTGCGATGTCCAGCTGTTGTATGAGCAGGTTTTATAATACAAGGGTATTTTACATTTTGAATATTTGAATCTTTGAAGCAAAATTGCGATTGTGGTACAAGTAAACCAAACTGTCGCGCCAAATCCGTCATCGTGTTTTTGTCATCTATCTTCGTTAGAAGACCTTGCTCGCGTGTACCCGGAATAACAAACTGATTCTCAAGTTCAGTTTTGTGTTGATCAATGAATTCAATGATTTCATCGCTTGGAGTAAAGATTACTGGCTTTTGTGCTTCTTCGGTAAAATGTAAAAGCAAATATTGATAGCCTTCCTCTATACTCGCTGTTGTCACATATTCTCCAAACCACTTACTGGCAGATGCACAACCCACAGGCTTGTCCCACATCAAAAAGAAAACCACCCTGCCTTTGCCCGACAACTGCCGTAAAAGGCCGAGGGTGTTGTAGTTATCACGCCCCCAGATGATGATTTTATTATGCATTCTTCAATTCTTTGGATGACCATTTATTGTTTGTTGAAGCCAATGAGAGGTCTATCTTGTCACCACACAATCTTAAGAATTCAGGGGTATAGAAATCCATCATACCCCCCAACGAAGTGAATGTCATTTCTCCAAAATAGATTTTTCCGTTCAGATTATACAAGTCGCACCTAACCACAGGAAATCCTTGACACAACCTTTCAGCAACTTCCAACATTCTTTCAAATCCAGCGGGTTTTGGCATGGGTTGGGCTTGTGAGAAATCGTTTGACCAAACCGAGTACTCAGGATGTGGATTCCAATCTCTATCGTATGTCAACACTTCTGCGCCATCTTTATTATGCACAAAACGGTTCATACAAACCCATATATATTCGGCATGACCGTTGAAACACCAAATTTTATAGTCTATCAGTGTTTCTGAGAACTTTGCAGAAAGCTCATCATTGATCAACAGACCTTCTGCAATTATTCTACTTTTTATGCGCAAATAATGGAGGTCGCCTGCACCCGTTGCAATAACTTTTTTATTCTCAATCTCTTTGACTTTGTTTATTAACTCTTCCCTTGTAATTAGACTTTTGTCTTTGACATAAAAATTCGTACAGCTACCGTTTGTGGATTTAATGATAAACGATTGAGGCAACGACTCAAAATCTATTTCATCCGCCCAATCCCATACTCCATACAACGGAACCAAAATGTCATCAAGTCCACATTCATGAACATAGTCACGTACCGCGTATTTGTCCGCCAATCTAGACCAATCACGAGTATTTGTATTAATGGCTAACCATAATATTTTCTCATTTAGGTCTTTGGGGCTATTTAAGTCTAATTTCTTGTGAAAACGTTCATAATACCTAGCTTTAGCCATAAAAGCAGGGCATCGCGGAGTAAGCCATTCCACCGTTTTCAATAACGGAGCAAATAGTATCCGCTTGGTTTTGGATGTTGTAATATGCATGTTATAAAAGTACTATTTATACAATCTTTATAGTGTCATTGGAAATGTTGACTGCGTTTAATCTGGATAAATTCCCAGCAATCGCCTCACCCCTCCCAAAACACACTGCTGGTGCTCAATGCCATAGCGGAAATTAAACTCTAATAATTTTGCACCTTCGTCTGTTATTGCGATGTCAAGTGCTATGTTTTTGAAATCAATCAGTTTCGTTCCGATAGATTCTATTTGAGCTTTCAGTTCTGGCCAGTTTTCTAAAGTAATGTCTCCAAAAGATTTTCCCGTGTCGGGATGGCATGTCATGATACCTCCTCCATGTTCAGCAGTAGCTGTAGGAGTCACTTGCCCTGTCTGTGTGTCCACTTTTACCGACACACCACCCTGGGCACTATTGTCCACTTCCTTCCCTTTACGACCCATGCGGATGATACAAGTTTTCATCTTCATCAAATCACCTTCTTTTTGCACTACTACCCGCAATGTGTTCACGCTACTGGGATTAATATCCATCATTTGTTGTGATTGGAGAATTCCCTTTTGAAGAATAAATGTAGTACTGGGTAGGTTTTGAATAAAATCAATTAAGTCTTTCTTTTCACCATTAACTAACAAAGAATTGCCCCCATATTTCAAAACAAAAATACCAAAACCTCCCTGCCCACCAGCAGGCTTGAGAAACAACTTTCCCTTGCCATCCTGCAAAGTGTTTTCTATCGCTGAAACAATATCTATTTCATGATTGTTTAAAAAGTCAAGCCATTTCTTTCCTCGGTTATAAGCAACCACTTCACCGGTTGGTATATCTCTTTCTTTGAATAACAAAGCCTGATTCAATTTATCACCATAAAACACTGTATCAATTCCCGCATGGTCTTTCTCCAATTTTTTATGGTGATAAAAGGTTGGGACATAATCCAACAGTTCTTCTTCGGACAATTGCATGTACGGCAAGCCATAACGCCAATAATGGAACGTTCCACAACGCCAATATCGCTTGACCAATTGCTTTTCTTTCTTAATTTGAAGGGTATCCTTGAGAGACTCTTTAGAATGAATCTCCTCTTGGATACGAATGTCCTTTCGGCCTGTCAACCATTCCAAGCCGTTGAAAATAAGCTTACTTTTCTTCAAGACTTTGAAAACCGCCCTTCTCAAATGCTCCTTGTCCATATTGGTGTATTCTTAATCAAACAAATGAAGTCTTTTCATTAACTCTTCGGACAACACATTTCTAAAATCATATTGCTGCACGTGTTCGACAGAGGCGTTCTTCATGGCCAATAAATCAACCTCTCCTGTAATAACCTTCTTCATGGCTTCAAATAATGCTTCTGAATCATGCGTTGGGATGATGATGCCTGTTCGATTATTTTCAATTACTTCTGTATTCAAGTTCCAATCGGAGGCAATGATGGGAACACCTGCGATGTTAGCATCAAGCACTACACCAGGAAAACCTTCGCCACGCCAATAGGTCGGGAACAGCATCATGTCGTATGTGGATAATAAATCATAACCCTTATCCGTGGTCAAATCCAAATAACCTTTATAACATAAAGCATTGTTTGTTTTAAGAATCCTTTCAAACTCTTCAGCAAACTCAGCATCTTTAGCTCCATAGAAATCAATGATGTACTTGCCCTTAAATCCTATATTATCCAGTTTTGTTGCTGCTTCGGCAATTTCCCTTATGCCTTTCTCATGATGGATCCGAGACAAGAAAACAAAACGAAACAGCTGCTCTTGACCATGTTGTGTAATACTAGGATGATAGGTTATTGGTTTTGAATTTGGCACAAAAATCGCATTTTTCACACCAAGTCCATTCAAGTCTGTAACCATCGACCGACCTTGAACAGGGATGAAAACCAGATTATTCAAAGCATTGATATTGTACTTTCCATTTTGCACAGCGATAGGCAAATCCCCTCCAACTACCCAAAAATAGGCATTCTTATTAATGGGAAATTTGTATAAGAAATTGATTAAGAACCTTGATGCGCCGCTACCAGAAATAATGACTTTTGCGTTGGGATTGAACAACAACACAAAAAACATCTTTACCAAACACCAAGGATGCTTCTGCCACTGAAAGGTGTCAACAGGTATCACCTTCTCGAAAAGTTCATTGAACCTTTTCAAGAAAAGTTGGTTTTTCATCGTTTCGCCACAAGTGGGTTTGTGGTTGAGGTGGATGCCACCTATGAGAATAAGTTTGTTTTTGCTTTTCATATCAATTAATAACTGCTTCCCAATGTTCTGTGATTACATCTGCCGAAAACAATTCTAGCCCTTTAGTTTTTGAGGATTCTCCCATCATGCATAATTGATCTAAAGACAACTGTTCCATTGATAAAATGGCAAATTTGATGCTTTCGGGGTTGTCCCAATCGCATAAGAAGCCATTACTATCATCAACAAGTACATCATAATCAGAAACCCTTGTCATAATGATAGGTTTTCCCAACATCATTCCTTCGCAAATCGCATTTGGCAAACCCTCAAAATGGCTAAGCAACATAACCGCATCGGCTTGATGCATCTTATCAGCAATGTCGCTTGTGTCTGGGTGAAGTACAAGGACATTTTCCAAATTGTTTTTCTTTATCGCCTCAACTGTATCGTCATACGCCTTGGTATTACCCGACATCTCCTTGCGACCATACCAATCAATCAGAACCGAACTCCGTTCTGTATCATTCATCAGCGATAATGCTTTCACCAATCCCAAAGGATTCTTTAGATATTGGTATGTGGCGGCCACAATGAGATGCAATTTACCATCTCTCATAGGCTTGTATTCGGAATGAATCGCTCCAAGTTGAACACAATTATAAATCACATTTAGTTTGTCGGAATATTGAGGGAGGTGTTTTCGCCACATGAAACAAGCATTCTGAGAGTTACATACGATATAGTCTGAATAGCGTTGAAACCAACCGAAGAACCTGCCTTGTCGAGAAGTGAAAGTGGATTCTCGAGAACTCCTCTCCCCGGTAATCACTTTCCATGAATGCTTACCTATAGCTGACACATCATTCAAAAAATTGCATGTGGGAAGAAAGGAAATGACAATATCGTATTTTCCTTTTCTGATATGACTTCTGACATTTCTAACACGCTTAATATAATTTTGTTCAATCTCCCAAACAACAGGAATCCCCTTTCCCCTCAAAATCGGTTCATAAAAGTTCGCTTTGTCATAACAATATACAACAACATCGTATCCTTTTATTTTCAAAAGACCTGCTACAGTAACCATTTGGCGCTCTGCTCCACCTGAACAGAGGTCGGCAGCGAGAAAAAGTATGCGTTTCATGCCTGATTCCTTTCTGTTTTATACCAACCCAAAGCTGTTCCCATACTTATCATCGCCACCGACAAAGTTTCGCCAGTGAACCCCATAGAATATAAGGTTTTGAAAAACCAAATGAGAAGACTTGAAAGAAATGCCATTCTCATTCTAAACGACTTTATTCTTCGTACTTGCAATAATAAAGTAATAAAAACGGCAAAATATAATATTGCTCCCAACAAACCATAATTGACCAACACTTCAAGCCAGTCATTATGAGCATGACGATGACGAGTGGACTCCAAATCCAGTATTCCATCAAACCCCAGCCCAAACAGCTGTTTGGCAATATTATCGGAATTAAACCAAGCATGCCATGCACCAGCATAAATAACATTGCGACCAGAGCTGTAACCTGCTTGTGTTTGTTCAATTCTATACATCAGGTAGTCGTTATTGGAAATCCAGCGATAAGTCAAAATAGAGCCACCGACAATAAGAGCCAATACCAAAACAATCTTAATCCCAGAACGACGACTATCTTTTAGCATGCTATATACAAACAACACAATAGGAAGAACAGCAGCTAAAATGTTTCCTCGTTTGGCACCCATAATAAGAAAGAAAATGCATATCATAATAGTAACCCATTTTTGAATATTGTTTTTCATTAGAAACACCATGGGCAATAGCATTAAAAAAGCGACTGCTGAATTATTAGTGATATCTACATCATCATTGCGCAGTTCTAATAATGCCATTCTTTCGTAATGATAATATTGCAACACAGCTGTAACAAGCAAAACAACTCCCATAACAGTAATGAAACAATCATTCATCACCTTTTTTTGTGACAAACAGACAAATAGACTTAACGGCAACAAAGCACAAAGGATATTACCTATCTGCGCGTATGAAGGGTTTTCCCAAAGAAAACTGATAAAGAAGTATAAAAGATTGAAGGCGACAAAAACTAAAAGCGCTTTTTCGCACGACATGCGTTTTCCTTCTTCAAACACAATTACATACAAAGACAGTAGCACTAAAGCAAATCGCCATACCAAGTATGGGAACGGAAACAACCACCCTACCATATTACCAGCAATGGATAGCAGAGCAAGGTTCCGAATAAGGATATATTTGTTAATTATCATAATAATTCAATGAATCAAATTCTCCACCATCCAACCATAAAAATCAGGTTCCGGTTCATCATGCCATTGCAGGTCAAAGGTATAATAACCCGGACAATGCGAAATACCTTTAGTTCCGAAACCGTAACTCATTTCAACAATCAGTGGTTTTTCTTTATCATAGATAAAATCAAAGGCCACAGTTTGAAGCTTGAGTTTTTGAGCCACTTGAAATGCTATCTCCAAAACTTTCTTGTCAGCTTCAACATATTCGAAATGACCACTCCCGGAGGCTCTGAAATCTCCTTTTCGGCAATATCTTCTTTCACACAAAGCCCGTTCACCTCCTATGACGACAACACGGGTGTCGAATTCATTGTTTGGAATAAACTCCTGAAAATAAGCATAGCCTTTTTCGCGGGAGTGCATCTTGGCAAAATCAGTAATGACAAACAAACGACCAACACCCTTCAGCACTCCCACGAATGAGTCTTTGCCTTCTCTCCATTTGCGATAACGTTCCTTCAGATAACCTGCGCGGTCAAATTGAGGAAACCCTTTTCCAAAGGCCTTTCTTACCAGTTTTCGTGCTTCGTGGGCCGTATGCGCCAACATCACGTTGGCTGCGCCTGCACCCCCACGCAATTTGAAAACTTTTGGAAAGGTCGTTTTCGAGACCCAATCCAATGCTTCTTTCTTGGTATAAAACACATAGGAAGGAACAAGAGGAGCACCTATGGCCTCAAGAAGGTATTTTTGTCCCACCTTGTCATCGAAATGCCAGGTGGTGTGAAAGTCGGGGAAGACACGTTTGCCTGATTCCTCAAGCGAATAGAGCAACTGCTTGGCAAACAACACATCTTTTGGGTCGGCATGATGATGGTGCCACATAAAGGCATCACAATCAGACACCTGTTGGATAATATCAGAATCGTATGCGTTGACAACTCTATAGTCAATACCTTTTGCTTTGCAATACTCAATCCAATGTGTGCTATAGCTTTCTGTACTCTTATGAATGGCTATTTTCATTTGCAATTCAGGTTTTTCTTGATTTCCTCAAATTCATCTCTAACGCCTTTATGAATGGGCAATTGACGTCCAAAGAACTGACCTCTGCTATTTCCTTCGACCATCACCCATCCTTTTTCGGTCAGGGCAATATCCCAACTGATATAAACTCCTTCTGGAAGAGCCTGCATCAATTGCATCGTAAATGCCTTGGCTTCCTCCCATAACGGAATCTGAAATCCGATAAGTGGAATATTAGTATCGGGATGGATAGTATAGTCCGTACCATCCTCAATGGCTGCTGCTTTGATGCAACCTGTTTTCTCATCAATAGCTGCGAGAATTCCTCCCGAACCACCATTATCCACAATAGAATCACCCCTCCCAATACGCATGCCCGGATGGAAAAACAAGATTTCGTCCTTTACACGAATCGTCGGCATTCTCAACGTATTTACAGACTGAGGATGAAGACTGGACATTGTGGGATGTTGTTGTATCAATTCCTCTAAGATAATCTTTTTCGATTCATACTGTTCTTTTAAAGAAAAGTATAAGTCATCAATACTAGGATAATCATGTGTATTTACTATTTGTACACCATGGCCACTGCCACCAGTGTTTTTCTTAATAATAGCCTTGGGATACATTTCGAAAAAAGATTTGGCCTTTGATAGATCGTCGTTGAAATCAATCAAGACCATCTCTCTTTGATAGAACTGCTTAAAATGTAAAAATGAGGCATATTTATCATCCAACAATGTCTGAACTTTTTTATTATTGACTTTATTGGCAAACACATCTTTTTCCCAGTTCAACACATATTTCCGACGCTCTTTTCTTGTGAGCGACTCATAATGATAGGAATAATATTCTTCTGGAAGCCATAACTTTATCACCATTATCCACCAAATCTTAAACATGGAAGGCCTATCTTCTTTGGGATAGGACAACAAGTTTGTTTTGATTGTATCTTGATTTGAGAAAAAAATGGTCCAATATATATAATGATTATATAAACGCCTGAATGGACCAGAAATAATTCTATCCTTGATTTTCTGCTTTTTCATGATAGTGAGATAACTCGGTTTTTAATTTTTCAATAATTAAGTCTCGGTGAGATTCGCACTGAATGTATGCCAAAAGACGGATCAACCTGCTTTTTGACAAAAACGAAGGTAATACACGAATGTCACATAGTTTTTTCGCAACGCTGGACGAATAGGGTATGAGTATGTCTTTATGACCATGGTTTTTCTCTGCAAACGATATATATTCCTCAAACAGTTTAGTCCTATCAACAATAATCCCATTAATGTCAGTAAGAGAGTTCAAAAAAGCATCTGTTGCTTGGATTGGATGTACCGCTGATAAGTCTTCTGCAGCTTGTATATACGGATAAATCTTAAACGAAATATCAGTCGAAATTATCAATTCCACCATATAACCTTCTTCCCACATTTTATCGTTTCTCGGTGTAATTTTATCATATGAAAAATTCCCAAGACCATAAAAAATGGGGCGACCATTATACACTTCATATCCACTATAACAATGTTGATGGTGATTAACCACAGCATCAGCTCCAATATCTATAAAATACCGATAGGTGTCTTGCATTCTTGGAGTTGGCAAATAATATCTTTCCTTGCCACCATGAACAACAACCAACACAAAATCAGCATTCTTTTGTGCTTCCTGGATAGCATAATAGTTTTTAACCAGATTAAGCGGTGCAGAACCTCCATGAATTTCAGACGCAATGGACCATTCATTTTCACAGATATTGATAATGGCCAATCTCTGCCCATCAATCTCTTGGTAAAGGATTCGCTCAGCTTCATCTAAATCTTTTCCACCTCCCACATAATCTATACTAAACTTTTTGCAAGCTTGCAAAGTGTCTTCTACGCCCACTTGTCCGAAATCGCGAAAATGATTGTTAGCCAAAGTGACACATTTGAATCCAGCTTGGGCTACACATTCCATCGCCTTTTCTGTGCAACGCAGATTTGGGCCAGTCTTTTCAATAGGCTTTGCCTCTCGCATTACCACAGGTGATTCAAAATTGACAATGGCATAATCCGCCGATTGGATGATGGGTTTTACTTCTTCCAAGCAGCTAAAGTCATCTTTTTCAATTTGAGCGGCCGTACGACAACGTGGAACAAAATCGCCTGCAACTAGTATTTTCATTTTCTTTTTATAGATTTTAATGCCTTTTGTTTCAGATTTTTCAACATATCACGATCGGAAGGGAACAGAAAATAAAGCGCGGAAAAATAAACAACAACGCAAACCGCCACCCACACAAACGAAAGTGCAATTCCATTATTAACCCTCAACAACAAACACCCTACCACAGCCATTATCAAAGCACTGATCGCTTGTGGAATAATGTTGGCTATCATTTTCCAAGGCGATTGCTTAATCATAATATATACCGCAATCATATTTACAAGCACCAATTCAAGACGAATAAGTGAACGGGTAATATAAAGTGCCTTAAAACCATATTTCCCTGAAATAATGATAGCGGGAATAAGTACCACCACATGAAGGATTTGTACTATAACCGAAACACGAGGTTTGCCGATTGCAGGATAAACCGGAGAACAAAAACGCGCAAACACGATAGTCACTGCCCCCATTAAGCCCCATAAACCAAGAAATCCTGCCGCTTCCGTCCATTGACTGCCCAACGCTACCCCTGTTATCAAATCCTGAAACACAAAAATTCCAACGCCCAAAGGCAACAAAACAATACTTGTGATTTTTTGAAAACGCAACAACATTCGACGCATCTCTGGAATGTCATCCTGCAAGCGTGAAAGCGAAGGCAAGATGACAGGAAGTACAATGGCCGTAATCAGCGATACAATTTGACCTACTATTGAAATGGACGTGCGATACAAGCCGAGATAATAGCTGTTCAACATCTTGCCGATAAAGAAAATGTCAGCGTAACTCGTTGCCCAAACCAACAAAGAATCCACAAGGCTCCAAAGGCAGAACGACATCATGTCTTTCAATATGGCGAAACTATAGAATCTGCGAGGCTTCCAATTTGATTTAAAAGCTAGAAAAGCCGCATTGGCCACATTCTGCGCCAAACTGCCAATTACAAGTGCCCAATAGTTACGAAGCCAAACAGCCAGGGGTATCATAACAAATATGGGAATCAGAATGGAAACAAGTCGGCGCCAAAAGAGTGTCTTGAAATCGAAGTCACGCTTCATCAAGGCCATCTGTATGCTACAGAAGCCATTCAAAGGAATGCCCGCGCATGAAACAATCAACACCAATCCTAATCCTGGACTACCTACTAACGAAGCCAATGGCTGACAGAAAATGGAAATGAGCCCCCACAAGGTAAAGCTCATGACCAAATTGGACCAAAACGCCACATTAGTGTGTTGGTCGCGCTCTTCATCGTCTTTGAATTCACGCTGAATGAGATATTTCTGAAATCCAGCATCAGAGAAAATATCCGCCAACGCAATGATAATGCTGAAAGTGGCCACCACACCGTATGCCTCCGGCGTAAGCAAGCGTGCCATCACCATTGAGGTGATTGGTGTGACCAACTTGGAGAGAATTTCAGTCAGTGCAGACCACTTGGTGGCATTAACAATTTTATTATTGAGATTATCGGACATAAAACATTATCCTATCAAAAAACGACCAATTTTTGTTTTCAACGTCAACTTTGTCAAAAACAATGACACTCCGAACGCCACAATGAATCCAATCCATGGAACCAGAAGCGGATGACATGCAATGACAAGAGTCGTGAAAAAGTAAAGGCAAACCAATATGAATTGATGATATACATAGACACCATAGCAATCATCGCTTGCATTAATTACCCATTGCTTGGGTCTGTAGCCTTCTTTGGTGGTTGTTTTGCAGACGGTAAGATAAAGTGCCATGATGCCACAACACGACATCAAAAGCTTTGTCAAACCAGAAAAGCCTATCACCATGCCCTTCTGCAATGTTGTCATCGACGATGCGGTTTCAGGCAAAAGCAAATGCACAAAAACCACAAGCAGAACATACAAAAGCCAAAACACAACGATATAACTCATTTTTAAGCAATGGTTAAACAAAAACTCTCTCTTTGTCCACAAAAAATAACCTGCATACACATAAAACACAAAATGTGGCAAGCGGGCAAACCCCAAGGGCAATGATGGCAACGGTGCAATAGAGACACCTGCCAGCAAAACCAAAGTCAGCCATGATGACAAATTGATTCTGTCAATCAGCCAAATGGCAAGGAAACACCAGAACAGCATGGGCAAAAACCATAAATGACCACAACCCGAAAGCAAAGTAATCACAAATGACTTAACACAAAACTCTTCTGTCTTAAAGAGAAAGCAAAAAAAGTATATCAATCCAAAGACTATCATTGGGATGATGAGCCGTTTGAACTTTTTCCACACAAAAGGCCAAAACTTATTCTTTCTACCCAGATCGTGACTTTGATAAGAAAACACATAACCAGCAATCAAAGCAATCGTTTCTATTCTAAATCCGGAAATCAGCCAACAAAACCACTGATAAGGAGCAACTAATTGATAATCATTAGAATACCCCCCCCCATTCGCAATCTTCGTAAACGAATGAAGCAAAACCAATAGAAAGATGACTATTGGTCGGATGATGGAGACTTCGTAGAGGAGTTTTTTCTGAACCTTGTACGTTGTATTAACCATTTCGGTTGGTATAGAAATTTCAACTCTTTATCCTATCAAAAACTTGCCCGTTTTTGTCCTAAGCAGCAAATCCGAAAGCAAGTATGAAACAACGGCCGCAATCACGAACCCGCACTAAAGCAGCCAATACGGCCCAACAAGCGTGGGAAATGCAGCCTTATAGTAGAGAAGCTGCAATACAAACTGTTGGAACAAATAAATGCCAAAACAACAGGCGGCGAGTTTTATGGTAAAAGGCTTCAGCGGGTGCCGTTGGATGTAATAAACAGCAGTAAAGTAGAAGGCCACCAACCCTACGCTTGCATAGATCATTTGACACGCATTGTTGCCAATATAAATAAACAATTTCAACATTTTGGATTGCGCATCATTCGTAACCAACACATCCCGCATCGGACGCAGGGCGACAAATAGTATTGCAAAGATTATCCAACTCCAAATAAGCCGTTTCTTGGTAATTACAGATTTTATCTTATCGGAATGTTTGTAGGCGATGAAACCTCCATAAAAATAGACCATGTATGAAGCTGCGTTACTTATTCGCAAAGGTAAGGAGACAAAGCAAAAGAAATTCAACGCGATCAGCAACGACATTTTCCATCTGTCTTTTATCTTTACCTTCTCCAGCAGCCATCCACCAACGAAGCACCAAAACAGCATCGGCAGATACCACATGTGGCCACAGCCGTTGAGGATTGAATAAGTGGCATTGCCTAACCCTTTGTATGAATAAAAAATGATGAAATATAGGATACTGAAGATAATGCTTGGTAGAATTAACCTTTTTAACTTGTTGATTATCAAATTAATGCCACCTTCAATTCGTCTCAGTGTAATTCGCTGAAAAGCAAATAAATACCTAGAAATAAACACAAATGCTTCAAGAGTGAAGGCGAATGATATCCTGGTAAGCCATTTATAAACTGGAATATCCACATACCCAGCCGGTTCCTTCCAACTGCCGCTGTAGCATGTGAAAGAATGCATAAAGACTATGAGAATCGCCAAAATGCAGCGCATGAGCGTAACCTCATCAAGCCGAATTCGTTTCTTCTCTGCCTCCATTGTTTATAATCTCCCATCTACAAACGTTCTATCCAACGTGCACTTTACATCAAACACAACATGCTTCTCTTTCAGCAAACTGAGGATGTCAATGCCTTCAAACTTTTTATGAGCCACAGCTGCAATACAGGCATCAAACTTTTCAGTAGGAAGCTCGTTGACAACCTTGATGCCATACTCATGCTCCACAATGGCGGGGTTGGCCCAGGGGTCATAGACGGTAATGTTGAGGTTGTACTCTTTCAAGGCTTTGTAGATGTCGATGACCTTGGTGTTGCGCACGTCGGGACAATTCTCCTTAAAGGTGAATCCAAGGATGAGGATGTTGGAGTCAAGCACCTGGATGCCCTTCTTCAGCATCAGCTTAATGGTCTCCGTTGCAACATACTCTCCCATGCCATCATTCATACGGCGACCCGCAAGGATAATTTCAGGATTGTAGCCGTAACGCTTGGCGCATTGTGCCAGATAGTACGGATCCACACCGATGCAGTGACCGCCCACCAGCCCCGGACGGAAAGGCAAGAAGTTCCACTTGGTACCAGCGGCTTCAAGGACATCAAGGGTGTCAATGCCCATCTTGTTGAAAATCTTGGAAAGCTCGTTCACGAAGGCGATGTTGATGTCACGCTGCGAGTTCTCAATCACCTTGGCGGCTTCAGCCACCTTGATGGTCGGAGCCAGATGCGTGCCGGCGGTAATCACCGAAGAATAAACTTCGTTGATATACTTGCCTATCTCGGGTGTGCTACCGGATGTCACCTTCTTGATATGCTCCACGGTGTGCTGCTTGTCGCCCGGGTTGATGCGCTCAGGGCTATAGCCGGCATAGAAATCCACGTTCATCTTCATGCCAGAGACTTTTTCCACCACAGGAATGCACTCATCCTCGGTAACGCCAGGATAGACAGTCGATTCGTAAACCACCACATCGCCTTTGCCGATAACCTTCCCGACAGTTGTGCTGGCACCCACAAGCGGCGTCAAATCGGGATTGTTGTCATTGTCCACGGGCGTAGGAACGGCCACCACGTAGAAGTTGCAGTCACGAATCTTCTCGATGTCGCTGGTGCAGACAAAGCCATGATTCTTTATGGCATCCTGCAGCAGTTCGTCACTCACTTCAAGCGTGGAGTCGTGACCGGCCATCAGCGCATCGCAACGCCTCTGGTTCATGTCGAAACCGACAGTGGGGTACTTTGTTGAGAAAAGGCGGGCCAGAGGCAGGCCAACGTAACCGAGACCGATTACACAAATTTTGGTGTCTTTCATTGTATGTATATTTTAATGTTTAGCGGTTATGGGTTAGCGGTTAGCGGACTTGGTGGATTCCAACTGTTTTTCGAAGGAAGAATGCAAGCCAGACAACTGCTTTCCAATAGTGTTTATTCTATCTTGTACATTATCAAATTCTTCATCAGTAATATACTCCAAATCATGCGCAATATCAAGCTGACATAAAGATTCTGCAAGAGATCCGTATGCTATTTCTAAGAAATGAATTTTTTCTTTAATCGAAAACCTACCAGAACCTTCTGCAATGTTCGATGGTACCGAAATCACAGATCTTCGCAGTTGATCACCCAATGCATAAACTTCATATTTGGGAAACTTTTGAAGAAGTTTGTAGACTTCTTTAACTAGTGCCTTTGATTCTTGATAAACTCTTAAGTCGAAAAAAGAAAACTTGTTCATGTTGTTTGTTTTTATCGATTAGCGGTTAGTGTTTAGCGGTTTTTGTCGCGGCTCGCTAACCTCTAACCGCTAACCCATAACCGCTAACCCATTATAAATTAGCTTTGTACCATTCGATAGCCTCATTCAATCCGCGGGCAAAATCATATTCCGGATCATAGCCGAGCAACCGTTTCGCCTTGCTGATATCGGCATTGCTGTGCTTGATGTCGCCCGGACGGTCCGGGCCAAATTTTGGTTCAATGTTCTTGCCCAATGCATTGGTAAGGTCGTAATAGATATCTATCAGATATTCGCGGCCTCCGTATGCAATGTTGAACGCCTCCCCACTGGCCTCATCGGGAGCAAGACAGGCCTTCAGGTTGGCTTCAATCACATTCTCAATATAAGTGAAGTCACGGCTCTGCTTTCCGTCACCGTTGATGGTGGGTTGCTCATCGTTGATCAGCATCTTGATGAACTTGGGGATTACCGCCGCGTATGCACCGTTAGGATCCTGCCGCCGTCCAAAGACATTGAAATAGCGAAGTCCAATGGTTTTCAGGCCATAATGTTTTGTATACTGCTTTGCCCACTCCTCATCGGCTCGTTTGCTCAAAGCGTAAGGTGACAGCAAGTTACCCTCCACACCCTCCTTCTTGGGCAGATGCACCTCATCGCCATAAACCGAAGAACTGGAAGCATAGACAAAAGTCTTCACATTGTTCCGCCTTGCAGCCTCCATCATGTTCAATGTGCCTTGTATATTGTTCGCACAATAGAACAATGGCATTTCAATACTACGTGGCACACTTCCCCATGCAGCCTGATTCAACACATAGTCCACGCCCTCACAAGCTTTCATGCAGGTGTCCAAGTCTTTGATATCACCTTTGATGAACTCGTAGTTCGGGTTGTCTTTGAACAAATCCACATTGGCCTGCTTGCCCGTGCTTAAATCATCGAGACAACGGACTTTGTAGCCCAATTTCAAAATCGCCTCGCAGAGGTTGGAGCCGATGAATCCGGCACCACCCGTCACCAAGAACAGCGTGTCCTTCGGGAATTGTAATTCTTTGTATGTCATGTATTGTAAATGCTTATTTAGATTTGATTTACTCGTTTGTTAACCAGCAGTGGAGTCAATCTCCATCATACAATCTTAGAGCCTATGTTATCTTTAGTGAATTCTGCTTTCCCCTGGGTGATGTACTCCTAAATGAGGTTACGAAGCTCAGAGGCGGAGAAGGAAAGCGTCAAATATTTGCTATTGTCTGTCATCGGTTGTTTCCTTATTCTGTATGTAAAAACTATTCCGAGAAAAAACTACAATTTACCGAAGGCTTCTCCCAAACTCAACGTCACGATAACGTTATTGGAAGCAGCTTGAGAAAGAATGTCTGGATGAACTTTCTTGCTACCATTGTCCTCACAATAGTCTTTGGTATTAGCAGAACAAAAGATTATCTGTTTCCCGCTCTTTCTTGCCAGATCCAAGCACGTTTTAAAGATGTATGCGTCCTTGAATTGTGAATCTCTCACTGCTGGTGCCTTATGTTTGAGTACTACATCATAAGAAGATCGTAATGCTGCATCATAATCTTTAACGATGATAGCATCTTTAATAATAGCACTGAGTGTAGATTCAGCAGCTCGAATAATCCTGTCTATAGGTAGATTGACTTCATTATCTACTTTTGATTTACCTTTCATTGAACGGAAGGCATTCCATCTACGGTTTAAACTTTGAATCTTAGAGCGTTGTTCTTGTACGACATTCGGGGCGTTATACCTGTATTCACTTAAAACCGTATCATTATATACGATATTAACATCGCGCTGTTTCACCTTTCGAGCCAGTTCTACATACACATTGAAAGGATTATAGTCATTAGCCCTATCAACAACTCTAAAGATGTCCAGCATCACACATGTATCAAGAAACAAGATTGGCTTAGTCGCCGTAGCAAGTCGTCTTGCTGCATTATTCAATATGAGTCTTCTTTGCATAATGGGCTAAAAGATCTAATCCAAACTCCAAATCAAGTTCTAAATTCAGAAAAGTACTATCGTCATCATCGCTTGCATCGTAATACCACCCCTTATCATCAATCAACCAATTCCTAAAATCGGACAGCGATAAATGGTCACCGTTGATAAACAACTCGCTTATAAAGTCAAGCCATCGTTCACGGTCGTTAGGATGAGAAGTCGGAGAGTTCTTATTGCACAATTCTTCCCACAGAACAAGAGCACGGTATGAGGGAGCAGAGATTAAGTCTTGAATTGAATTCTCTTCCTTCGTAATGCAAATACTAAGCTCTTGTGATCGTGTATGGACAATTACATCTTCATAGAAATGGCGTACTACTGAATTATACTGTTCTAACTCTAGAAAGGATACCGTTTTAGGGATAACATTACACATCCGTAGCCCTTCTTCGTTCCAAATAAGAATCACCCTAGATCTGTAATCTATTGTCCGTTTAGCCAAAAACTCCACATAGGAACCATCACGAATAACATTGTCTTCCCGAATCTCTGAAAACTTGAACGCATCAGAAGAGTAGATCTTAAGCCTCTCAACAAAAGCGACCATTTCAGTTTCTGGACCATTTATACTTAGTTCTATATATTTTTTCATCTTTATGCCTCTCCGTTATAATTAAACAACGCATTAACCATATCCATCTTTCCTTTCTCAAAGACAGACTTAATTTTGTCGTTGAAGTATTTCAACACCCAAAGATTCACGCCTTCATCTGCCATATTAGACAGGATAGTGTCGCGCATAGTATCACTTATCTCCTTCACTTTCTCACCCAAAACAGGAGTTGTGGCATTGAGCACAATGATAAAGTTCGAACGGAATGAAGCAAACAAAGCTTGTATCACAGGTTCTATCTCTTTCTTAACCGCATTTTCTTTGTCTGCATTCTTGTCTGCTTCCTTTTCCAACTTCAACTTCTCCAATTCAGCCCATAGCTTATCCAAAAACCCGTACATCTTCTTAAGATTAGGTATAAGTACTATGGTCTTCAGCAAATCCATCCTACGTTCTGATTTACGCTGTGCTTCTTTGTCTTGATTCTGTGCATTATTCAACTTAATAACATACAAAATGTTGAAAGCGGCGATCGCAACCATAGACAATTTATAAGCAATATCCACAATGCCACTAAATGTTGCAGGAGCAACAGTCTGCGTAGTTTGCGCCATTTGAGCGGTGTCTGCTACATTAACCGCTTGGAGTAAAAACATCAAGAAAGACATAAACAACCTCCTCTACTTTTGCAACGCATTTTTATCCTGAAGAATCCTGTCTAAGGCTTCCTCCAGCGGCACTTCTATATTGTAACCATTCGGTTCAATATGAACGGTTTCACGAAATTTCTCTATCCCATATTCTTTCACAATATTAGTGAAGAGTTCTTCTAGAAAAGATGGTGTGACTGAAAATGTACCCGGAGGAATAATCACCGTGATTTCCCCTCCCACACGATACAATTCATCTATCTTTGATTCTTTCCTAACTGTCTCACCTCTGTCTCGTCCGGTAAACACTTTGGCGACCTTGCCTCCAATCCGAGTACAATGGTCTTTCAAATCAATTGTATTCATATCTTTTGAACATCATCATCATTTATTAATAACTGAGCACTTATAAGTGTGCCTGGAAAGTAATGCTTGGTATTATATACATACTTGGAATCAGGCTTGTCTTCCAAAGAGTTCGACATATTGAAAGTCATCCTCTCTACCTTACGACCATCTGCCCCAAAACTTTCTGATATTTGGTATGTGCCATCAAAATCTATACGAGTATTACCTGACAATATGGTCATTCTCGAAATATTGTCAACCTCTATAGAACCCTTCAAACTAAAGAAACTCTTGATAAAACCTATTGTTCCATTTCCTCTGTTACGGACTTCTCTTGGAACAATTGAAACCCCTCCTTGCAGAGAGTAAAGTGTCCACAAGTTTTCTTCGGTAAATTTATTAAAGTCGAAGAAACCTTTGTTTGTGAACTTCTCAGAAAGGATCTTCATCTGTTTCACACATTCCATATTAATCTTCTCGTCCTCATCAGGATACTTGAAACGTTCATAAATGGTACTGCCAGTGTTCATTATCACCACGTTGAGCAGCCCATAATGAGATTGGTTATCACTGGTTTCTTCCATATACCCAATCAGATAACGATTGTGAAGTGTGGAATGTTCTTCTGCGTTTGCAAGAGTCTCACCAAGAACAGTCCCTAAAGCTTGACGTGCATCTTGGGTAAGTGTCTTATTAAACCTTGACAAGCATCTTTCCACATACTCTATCAGATCGGTAGCATCTATCTCTTTCTGCCCCTCAAATCTAATCTTTGTAATATCTCTTGAATCAACCAGTCGTAAACGGAATGGCTCCACATCTTTATACTGCATCCTACGATTAATCAACTCTACCGGCGAACCAACCGAATTGATCATTTTCTGCAAGGATGAATTGTGTATATGTTCACCGCCAACTTTACCAATTCTTATAAATTGTGTTATGTCTGCAGCATTACATAGTCGTATGTATTTATCAAAACTCTTCAAGATAGAATCAAGGAACACCTGCGTTGCGAGGTCGCAATTCGTGCAATTTTGATAGTCTAAACTAAGTTCTTCACAATTCTGATAGGCGATTGCCTCTACCAACTGTTTGAGCACCTTATAAGATGGCTCGGGATTGGACAAAATGGAGAAGTTTTCAGGTATTCGTATGACATTTCGTTTCAGGATTCCTTTGTTTTCCAATTTATCTTGACAGAAAGGCGATTTCTCCGCAGTTATCAGATGCAGGAAATGACGTGTCATAAAGTAGGATAATGCCTCGCTACTATTATGTATAAGCTTTCCCTGATGGCGTATAGCCTTTTCGCGGAGGAGCGCTTTCTGCTTCGCCTTGCGACGAGCCTTCTGCTTCTTTTTGCTCTTGAGCCGTCGCCTAAATCGCCTCAATTGAAGATATGTAGACACCTCTTGATTCGTGGACATGGACATATATGGTTTCAATTCTCAGTATAAAGGCATCTTCTTAGACTGGCTCAAAAAGTAAACTTGATATCTTTTTTGGTTTTAATAGCCTATACCCTGCTTCTACCCTGCTTACAGGCTTACACTAAGCTTACAGAGTAAGGCAGTAAGCAGGTAAAGGGAGGCTGAACATTGATTCCAAGTTCCGGCAGGCAGTATCGAACTGCAAACTTTCGTTCCACCTGTGCTGCCGGAAATCCATTCAATTAGATATGGTACACGCTCTCAGTGAGCGGACAAATATTATGGCAATCCAGAATGACCTTGCCCTTGAGCTTGTCCCAGTTCTGCTTGATGTGGTCGTGCTTGACCATAATGACGACCATATCCACCTCACTGAGGAACTGGTCGAAGTCAAGGATTTGGCGCAAAACAAATTCTTTGTCAAAGAAAAAATCATTTCTACCGCCCCATCAAGAACGCCCGACCCAAATCGGTCAAAAAATACTTGTTGTCCGGTGAATTAGGCACTTCAGGTTTCGTAGCGGCAAGATATCCTAACCGCTTCAGCGGATTCAGGTAATTCTCACGGAATGTGTTTCGATTCTTATACTGAAAAAATTCCATTAACATTCCAAACGAAGTAGGCTGTCCGCACAACGCCAGAACCGCCACCACATACCAAATCTTCTTCGGGAGCAACTGGGTGCTTTTTTCGTTCCAACTAGGTACCTTCTTGATTTCTACCTTCGTAAGCTGCTGTGGCTTAGCAAATAATAATTCGGGCAACTGGGTACCTTTTCCCACCCAACTTGGTACCAACTCCAGCAATACCTCCTCAAACGAGACATCGTGCAACGACATAGGAGTCTCCATTTTCGCAAGACCATCCATCAGATGTGTAATAGGACTCACCGGCAGTTCCAGCCAGGATGCGAAAGCCTCAACATACGGCTCAAACACATAGTGCTTTAGCGGCAGCGTCGTAACGAAAATCTCTTTCTCCTCAAATGTGGGTAATGACCAGTATATAACGGCAAGTAGTGACTGGTATTTCGCACACCGGAACCAATCTCCTCCGTCCAGCCAAAAGCTGTGAAAAACTTGCGCAAATTTGGGTTCTTCGGATAAGGTGCAAAACTATTACGGTTGATAAACCCATGGAACAGGGGTCGATTGGGATTGGTAATCCGCACCTCACCAGCAGTAATCACCAACTCCGTAGCATAGCCGCTGGTGTATTCGCGATGTACGATACAATTGGCTATCACCTCGCGGAAAACCCTATCCCGCAGATCCACCCGTTGATCGCCCTCCATATAAAACTTCTCAGGCAAATGATTGTTCACAAAGGCCTTTAACGCCAGATAAGTATCTATCAAATTCGTCCGCAGCGGTGGCATCAGGATACATACTTAGATGGAAAAAATAGCTGCAACCATAGCTGACCAAGGCCGCTACAACAGACACCACAACCACGGGCAACAAGTCTAAAAGTTGTCGGGTCCATTTATAACCGACATGTTTGGAAACCAAGCTGATGTTGACAAAATAAGAAAAATAATTATTGACGATGACACCAGCCAAAAGTCCCTTCATGCCAAAAAACATCAGCCCTAAGACAATGGCGGCGATGCCAACAATCCTTTTAACCAATGTCCATCGAAACATGATCCGGCTTTTCCCTATGGCGGCTATGGTCTGAGTGTTGACAGCCATCAAACAATTCGCCAGGCCGGCAATACACAACACTTGAAAATATGGGACACTTACAAGCCACCTGTCAGAATAAAGTAAAATAAATATGGGTTTGGCCAATAAGATTAGGATGAACATTAATGGCATAGTTATATAAGACAGCGTCATTGTCAATCGCTTGACCATACTGACCAGCATTTGAGGATTATCTTGCGCTTCGGCATATAAAGGGTAGGTCACTTGCGTCATCACGGATGAAATGCTGTTTGAGGCAAGTTTCTCTGTCCATGGGCTTTCGAATAATAACCCATCGTTGTTGGGTTGTAGGTCTTTCCTATCAACAACCCTTGAATCTGTTGACCGAAACTATTCACCAAATGTGTCAAAAACATATACACCCCAAAACCGAACAACTCCTTAAACGATTGTTTTGAAAAAATCCAAATCGGCCGCCATTTGATGAAAAACCAGAATACGATAGCGGGAATAGCCGCTGTAATCAGGTTCTGTGCTACCAAAGCCCAAACGCCAAACCCCTTATAGGCCATAATAATGGTAATGCCCAAAGAAATAATAGAAGTGGTAATGGTAACAATAGAGAGCACCTTGAAATTCAGCTTCTTCTTCAGCTGGTTGCGCTGCACGATATTAAAGGCATAGATGAACAATACAACCCCTTGAACACGAAGGACATCACACAAGAGCGGAATATTATAAAACCGAGAAATGGCTGGGGCACTAACGAATAGTATCGCATACATCAGCAAGGCCATGCCCAAATTCCACCAGAAGATGGTGGAATAGTCCTCCTGCGTGGGCCGCTTCTTCTGTATCAATGCCGAGCCAAAGCCACCGTCAATGAAAGCCTCGGCCAGCACCATGAAGATGCTCAACATGCCGATGCAACCATAGTCGTAAGGCGTGAGCAGACGGGCAAGAATAATACCCGAGATGAACTGGATAATCATCATCGAGTACTTTTGCAACGCTGTCCACACCATGCCTGCGGCGGCTTTTTGCTTTAAACTTTTTTCTTTCTTAGCCATAAATCTGCTATTCTGATATAGCCATTTTAATATCTTCCACAGTCACATCTTCTTTCCCTAACAAATATTGGATTGTCCTTGCCCCAGACTTCAAATCCTTGTTCAACAAAGCGGAAGCTAAGGACATGATACCTTCTTGTATGGATGTATCTACTCCCACTAACTTAGCAACAGAAACATAAAGGCCCAAGCCCATCGGAACATCTTCCAACAGATAGCGATGATTGATAAACGACGGCCCTTTGTTGCTGGAATCCGCAAACGAGCGGAACACAGCCATAGCATCGATGTTCAAGTCTTCTTCGTTGCGCCACTTGGCAGCCTCAAAATAATCCAAAGGTTCACAATCAAAGGCTTGCAACACCTTGTTTTTCTGCACATCAAATGCCTTGATAACATTAACCACAGAAGGTGTGAAAGCTTCACGATACATCCAAAATTCTCCATTGCTATATTCAATGCGTGAAGCAGAGAAGAGAATACCTATCGGATGCACAATCATGTTGGGGTTGTGGAACGCCGATTCAAGAATGTGCTTGCGGGTGTATTTGGTGTTGTCAAAGCACTGTGAGAGCACGTCCAACACTTGCTGCGTACGACTGATGGGCAACACCGAAATGGCATTGCGAGGATTGTAGAACGAAATCCTTACATATTCGTTGTTGACGATACGACCGTTGTAAGCAGTAGTTTCCCACTCACTATAAGTCACGTCTTTGTGAATGTACTTCTTGAAAATGAGGCTACCCATATAGCCAGGCACAAGGATGATGGTTTGACCGTCTCTGACATACGGAGCAATCAATTCTGCCACAAACTCGTGTTGTAGCGTGGTGGTCGTTACCATGATGATGTCTGCAAACCTCACGGCTTCTTTTACATCACGAGTGATGAGGGCTGGCTTCACAAAAAACGAGTGGCCATTACCTTGGATGGTGTCATCCAAAGCCTTGAAACCTCCTTGTTCATTCATGATGTCGAAAAAACGCCCATTAGTGCTTGAGGTCTTCAACAAGGCCACTTCATGACCTTTTTCATATAATTTAGCGGCGTGGATAAGACCTGAGTTGCCGCAACCGATGATAGTGAATTTCATATTAATTGGTTTTTATTTAATCTTACTATAATCCCTCAACATCGTCGAAGAAATGCCTTCTGTCCTATGTATCGTCACCACCTGCTTGCCATTCACCTGACACCAAGCCACAGCTCGTTGGAACCCTGCATGTTGTTGGTCGGGGCCTTTGGCGAAGACATCAAAATCAATTTGCTGAATATCAACGTCCACATCGTTATAGGTCACCACCTCGTCCACCCAACGGATGGCACTCACCATGAACATGCGCTCCTCGGTGGAATAGACCATCTTGGTGCCAGGCTCGTATTTCAGGATGCTATCGCTGTCCTGCACGGCCACGATGAGTTTGCATTCCTGGTCAGGAAATTGTTCTTTGATATGTTTGAAGAGAAGGATATGTCCGATATGGAGCATATCGTAGACACCGAAGGTGAGGATTTTGAGCATAAATCAAAAAATTTATGGTTTTGGTTGGGTTTAATGGATAGGGATGGGTATATGTGGATGGCAAAGGCATGGTAGGAGACCAACAGCAGCAACAGGAAAGGCCGCATGAAAGATACTTCGTTTAGCCAGATTTTATTGGTATTAACGCTTGTCATGATAGGTTAACAGTGATTAGACTATTTCGTTGGGAATTGAACTATGATTTGAGAGATCCGGAAACCGCCCAGTTCCAATAAAGTTCAGGCTACACAGAAGACACCTTCTGCCCCAATCGCGGTTCAGGCTGCACGTAAAGAACAGAAGATCCACTTCGTTTGATGGAAGTTGATTAAAAATTAGGATTATCTTTAACCTCCTTTATATTACGAATCTCATTCTTATACGTATTGATATGAAACAAAATCTCTTCAAGGTCTTTGCCCCTATGTATTTCTCCACGATGAACATCCATTTGATTCTCATCTACAAGATAAGGGTTATAATCCCATTCATAATACGTTGAATCCACATCCTCAACACGGTATATCTTGATAGCCACATCTCTACCCCCCATGGTGGTTTTGCCTTCAAACAATAGTATTTTTTTCATAATATGCTTTTCTTGTTGTTAAATGTAAAATCTTAATATTAACCGATTAATTTATTAAATTCCTCCAACTTTTCTTTCCAATTATCTCCTAAATATGCTTTTGCATAGTTTTCTGCAACCGATTCAGAAAAATCACATCCAATTTCCTCAACAAGGTCGTCAGCAATCATATAATCGACACCAGCTTTTTCAAGATAATCCTTTAAACGGTTTATCTGTGTATTGTCAAACTTGTGAGTCTTTTTAAAATCGGAATACTGCTTTATATTAAGTTGGTAAACAAACCCATAGAAATAATCTAATGAGCCAAATCTCTTAATAATGATGTCCTTAACTTCTTGTGGACAATTCATCAACTTTGTTTTTTCTGTCATTTTTTCTTATTTATTGTTTTAACTTTTTTCTTCCACTAAAATACAAAGTCCCTTTTCAAGATCGGATTCCACCTGTTTATATTTCTTCACTACTATTTGGTTGGTTTGAACATATCGTACTTTTACCTTATCGTTTCGTCCTATTTTTTTGTCAACACGAACAGGTTTGCGTGGCATCAAATCAGAAACTATGGTTTGTGCTATTTCTTTTACTTGAGTAAGGTTTACCTTGTTACGGTCGGTGGCTTGCACTATCTCATCATCGATATACGACAGTATCTGCTTTCCATACCACAAGGCGGCCTTGAGATCGGATGCCCGATAAGATGACATAAGAAGCGTGTATTCGAACAAAGCTCTCGTGACCATATCTTGATGAGAGAATGTGGTTGGATATCGGTTGGAAACCCATGACAATTCATTAAGAAGGGTATGGTAATCCTTTTTCTCCATCAATGACCATGCATAGGACTGCACGATCACCAAACCCAATGAGTCAATGGTTTCATCGGTTGCAAAAAAGGCTTCGATATACTCCTTTGCATATTCGGCAGTGAAATTCAGGAATGCATTGAATTTGTAAATATCCAAATGCGATTCAGACGAAGTATTGTACTCGTCAGAGTCGATATTGTCGTGCAATTCTTCAACCAGCATTGCCGAGCCTCGTCCATACAGATGTGACGATACGAATGCCTGCATAAACATCCGCACAAGAAAGTCGCCGTACGAATAAGGGAGCAACATGTACTTGGACTTTACCTCATTCCATCGGTCGTGCTTAAAACTATATATCAAACAAAGAATACGTATAAGGAGATCTTCATCGATTTCGAGATTGGTGTCAGGGTCCAACGAGCGATTGACCGCAGTGATACATTCGAGAGAAGTAACCATTTCGTCAAGCACCGCTGGACGCTGGTCAATGGTAGCCATATTATATTTTCCTAATAAAAAGCGTGGTTTGACCATCTCGTTGGCAAAACCCAAGACTGAGTTATACACCTCATAAGCTTCAGTTGAACGCTCTGTGCCATACAATCCAGCCAGTTGGAAAGCCGCAAACAACTTGACATCGGAACCTATGGCTTCGTCGTCAGATGTCACCAATTGTCTATACTCCTGCTCTATTGCTTGTAAATCCTCATTATTTTCCTTGGCGATTTGGAGACGTGCGGCCAACGAGTTGAGTTTGGCAGAGTAATAAATCCAATCGTGAGTCTCTTCCTCCATAACCTTGGAGAAATATTCGAGCGATTCCGCATAATGGCCGAGACTAATATGGTCAACACCAACCAGCAAATTTTCGTGCCAGTATTGGTCGTTCGACATTTCCGGTGTCAGCGGATTGAGTGTAAGAAACTTCAAGGATTCCTCAAATTGCCTGATATGGTAATTGCTTGCACCCAAATAGAAGCAGAGAAATGGGGCCTGATTTGCAGGGAATTCGTTATTAGCCAAATAACTGTTAAACTTTTCTACACTGCCGATATAGTTGCCTTTGGTGTATAATTCGATGGCATAGTTTAGCAAGCCTTTATCTTCCTCTTCCAACTTCTGCAGCCAGCTTACCGAAAGCGAATCCTTAATAATCCTGTTTTTTATCTTCACCTCGTTGGCACTGTAGTTGACAATCCCCGCCAAATACAAACGGCTCTTTATTTTGTCGGACAACACATCACCTTTGCCGTATGCCAATTGCATAAGGGCATCACGAAGAATGCGGTCGTCCTTGACAAGCGTGCGAATGGTATCCACAGGAGCCTTGTCGAACGAGGTGAGATACATCTGCTTGACCAGGGCATCGACATCTTCAAGGGTGAAACCTTCCTTATGTTGCAATTCATAACAGATATCCCAAGTGATGCGAGGATTGCCAGCGGCCCAATAATAAATCCGTTCGATGACAGCCTCACCAAGCCACAGCAATCCAGCCTGTTTCAAGAAGGTCAGATATTCGTTGTGGCTAAAATCGTCAAGCAAGATCTTTTCGCCAATATTGAATGGTGATATCTTGGGGTTCTTAATAATCTCGGTGGGTTCCACCACGCCCGAAAGGACGTAGGTGAGCTTGTTGAGAACGGGGTAGTTTACCCGACTAAAATAGATGCTACGAATCTGAGAGAAGATATTGTCGGAGAATGGCGAACGAGTCAAGGAGTCAATTTCGTCAAGTATGAAAACCAGCCTGCCTTTTACCGCACCCAATAATACCCTAAGTTCTTCGTTATGGGCTTGTACTGGACTTTTTGTGATATTGATCCGACGCAATTCTTCAATCCGCTCGCGCACACAAGAAAGGGTTTCCTCGTGCGTGTCAATGGCCGTATCAATCAATGACTCGAAACACTCCTTTTCGGTTTCGTCAGCATTAGACATGTCGATATAGACATACAAATCTTCAGAGTTCTCCCATTTGCGCTTAGCCCTCAACAAAAGGTTGGTCTTGCCCATCTGCCGAGATACAAGCACATAACCCGGACGCTGCATGGCTTCAACGATGTCGTGCAACTGTTTATCGGCCTTACGCTCAACGTATAAACTGTCAGGTACAATGGTGTATGATTTCAGTTCGGTGCTCATAGTACTCTTCTTAACAATTCGTCAATCGTTGCAGAATCTAATTCCTTAATATTTCCTATATGATAAGACTCCCTTAAAATGTCCTTGATACGGCGCGGTAGGCAACTACATTTGGTTATTAACTCTTCGGTGTTTTTGATGCCAGGAACCGTTATGTTATTCCTTACCAGCTCAATCAAACCGAAACATTCTTCGTAGGTCCATTGTCCAAACTCCAAAAACTTCACCATGCTCTTGACTTTCTTAAGATTAGGTTGCAAGTGGGGTGTGGGGTCTTCAATGGAAGATAGTACAAAATGTACTTCAGCCGTGTTGCCTGACAAACCATTGGAAACTACCAACGAAGAAAACGAGTTCACAAACGTCTGGAACGACTCGCCCTCGAAAGGTATCTCCTCTACCAATACATATACAGGTTTTTTGGCAAAGTGCTTATCGAGCAACGTCACTATCTTTCTGGCGCACAACTGATAGGCTGTGGGAGCAATATCCGTTTCACGAAGGAAAAGTGCCACCTCGTTGTAAATCCATACAAAAATCTCCTCAAGCGAACTATTGGCACCTATTCCCGCCATATTGATGAGCAATGGTTCGTTTCCATTGGCTAATAATGCATGGAGGATGGATGTGCTTTTACCCACGCCCGACATACCGTAAATCCACAGACTGTGACACGACAAGTAGGATTCGACAGTGTTGTCAATATCTCTTCTCAAAAAGTAAGGTTCGTGTTCTTTCTTGTAGATTTCGAAAAGGACACCAAGGTTTTCCTTAAAAGCCATAGGGATTGCTTGCGATTGTGTCGTGCAAATACCCAACGACTCGAAAGCGGTGGATTGGTTTAAAGCCTGCTCACAGCAATGGGCTGCCGATGCTGCCGCTACAGCTTGCCGTTGTTTCTTGTCCTCTCCCTTATTGCCATCGCCATAATCGCAGATGGCTTTGACGAGAATCCATGGTTTGTGTCCGTTGACGCAGGAAGCCACCAGCCCGTTGCCCTCCATCTCACCTGCTTTAGCTTCAGGAGTTTCAGTATGCAACTTGTTGCGTGCCTCAAGGTTATCAACCAGCTGCTCACCTGAAACATACTCTCCGAACAAAAGATTCTTGCTTTGGCCGTCAATTCCAATGTAATTCCAGGTTTGCTTCAAGCTGCTGAAAGCATTCAACAAACAACTGTCGGAATGGTACGAATCGCCTCGGGGAATCTCCTGCTTAGCTCCCACCCGACGAGTCTCGTAGTTCTTAATCGAAGTGGAAACCACAACATCTCCTATCTGCTGTTTCGACTCATCAAAGCCGAAACAGATACCCACCATAACGACCGCCTTGATTTGCGGCCAATCATTGAAAGCCGCATTGATTGTCAAGGTGGAACCACCTGGATTGAGGCTACCCATCTGCGAGCATTGGACATGTATGACGGGGTAATGTCCGATGCAGCCAAGATAATAGGTGTGATCACCACATATCGTCTTAACAACGTCACCCAATATCACATCATGCAAGGCGTTGGTTTCAACATCCGTTGCCGTAACAACTAAAAAGTTGAAACTAGAAGCATTAATGTCGTTTTTGGATAACTCTTTATACTTTTCCATCGAAAAATACTATTGATGAAATGATAAAATTTCAGGGTTCGCAATTATGACAGATGTATTACACTTCAATTATACCTCGCCGACAAAAAATTGTTAAATCCGCTCCTCCACCCCGCGGAAATGCACATTCAGCTCATGCAGATGCGCCAACAGCGTGCCGAGCGGGGTGCCTTCCGTCATTTTGGCGAAGGCATTCACATCCTTGGGGAAGCACTTGCCGCCATAACCGTACTTGCCGTCGGGTCCCGGCACGTAGGTGTGCGTGTCGTTGATGTAGCCCGAAAGCAGCACTCCTGTGTGCACCTTGCGCCAGTCGGCACCCATCTGCTCGCAGTACTCGCGGCAGGCGTTGAAGTAGGTGACCTTATAGGCGCCGAACACATTGTGCATGTACTTGGTCAGCTCCGCCTCCAACGGAGTCATAACGGTAAACTTCTTGCCAACAAAAATCTTGGTGAGCAATTCGTGTGCACCAGTGAAGACCATG
>JAEEGL012827246.1_pt1 | contig 32268 bp, 32 predicted proteins | sample 9134231 | NCBI WGS metagenome assembly JAEEGL01 (sample SAMN16246548, study PRJNA631951) | gut metagenome | biome: gut microbiome; feature: rumen; material: fiber-attached | host: Bos | place: Iran: Karaj | collected 2018-10 | reverse complement strand
TCGCTTTCCGAAAGCAGAAAAATATACGCATCCCCGGGGCCGGAAGGCCTGGAAGAAAGGGAAAAGAAATCAATTCGAGGTTATGGAAGATGCATTGACACTTGTCCTCGTCATCGTCCTCTGCCTGCTCTTCAAGCCTCTCATATCCGCCATCCTTCGCGGACTGGGAAGCTCGGAGCATCGTAGAGACCGGTAGGGTGCAGACGGTGCGATAGGACACGCATATCATCGGATAGGTTGGCTTCGGCATTTGACGCGGCCGGCTATTGTCGTGTCTGGAGGTCAGCCTTTGGTGGAAAAGCCGTATCTTTGTACCTGTCATGAGACTCTTTCTGAAAATACTGACCCTCTTCCTCGCCGTCGGTGCCGTCGGCGGTGCTGTGATGATGTGGATGGATCCATCTGGCGTTAGCTGGGGTGGTGAGCCGATGCTGGATATTCTCCGGGCAAAGATGCCCTGGCCTGACATCTTCTTCAAGGATTTCGTTCCTTCCGGATTCGCACTCCTGGCCGTGAACGGCCTGACCCAGCTACTGGCGGCCCTGATGCTCTTCAAAAAGCACCGCTGGGCTTACTGTGCCTGTCTCGCATGCGGAATAATCCTCATGCTATGGATAGTGTTGGAATGGTGGGTATGGGGGTTCGTGGCCTTGAGCAACATCTATTTCGTGCTTGGCCTGGTCGAGGCGGTTGCAGCCTTGATTATGATTCGCCGTTCATCCGACGTTCAATCTTGTTGAGCGTGTCGAAGAACCGCTTCGTGGCGATTGGCGCTCCAAATAATAGGACGCCTATGGTGTTCCATCCGAACATATGCCACCAGGAGGTATGGGGTCCTGCGATACCTAGTTCTATGGCCTTTTCCTTCAACTCCCCGGCAATCCTCGCCATCCAGACCAGAGGATAGATGAACAGGGTCGGGATGCCCAGAAGGTATGCGACCCAGTACCGCTGGGTGCGTCGCCCTACGATATAGTCCAATTCGTCCTGTAGCCCGCTTAGCGGCATGTAGAATAGGAAGAACAGTCCGGCCGAGCAGAAATCGATGAATCCGAACCAGAACCCGGGTCTATTGGTATGCTTGAACCTTGCTTCGGCCATGTTAATCATCTTCTTTGACCAGGGCGACCATATTGTTTGCTAATAATTTGTTTCAGCCTCCTGTCCAGGGGTATTGCGGTAGACGGCCATCTTATCATACAGTTCCGGATGCTTCTCGAGGATGCGCCCCAGTTCATCGAGGACGCCCGGATCGGAATCCTCCATTGAATCGAGCATACTGCGAATCATCTCGCCGTAGGAGACAGTCCGGCCATAGGCCGAGCAGAAAGCCAAGCGCCAGATTTTGAGTTCTTCGACTAGCGTTTTTGGAAGGTTCAAGGGAGTGTATTCTATCTTTGCCATGGTGTGGAACTTATTTCAACACCTCAAAGATAATCATTATTTCAATTAAAACAATTAAAATAATATTTGAACGTACGAATAACCTCTAGAAAGGGGAGTAATTTAGCATTATGCCCACTCAAAATTCTCCTTTCCTGCTCCTATCTCGAAATGATACTTGACTATACCCAGGTCAATCTTACTATAACCGACCATGGAAAAGAGCGGTTTAGCAGACACCTTGGGCAGCTTACTGTAATCCTTAAAGCCCAAATACTCGATGAAGAACTTCTGCTGATTGACGGCTGTTGGCGCAAGCAAAGCGGCATCGACGCCCTTGTGAAACCATTTCGGAGTAAGGTCGCTCGCATTACTGATCTCCCTGGCTTGTTTAACCTTATGGACCTTACCTTGAGTCAATCCATAGCCGAAAGATATGTAGCAGACGATCTTCTCGCTATCCTCCAGTTCATAAGTGCCAGGTATCTTACTATAACTTAGGCCTACCCAGCAGGTGTTGAGCCCTAGGGTTTGGGCCAGCAGAACAAGTTGCTCTCCATAGTAACCAATCTTCTCATCGAGGTCATCGTCTTTCTTCCCTGCCATAACGAAATAATTCTTCACACCAGAGAAGGCGCCGTAGGAGAAAATACCGCTGGTTGACTTGAAACCATTGAATGCCTTTGGCTCATCTGTCACCAGTTGGATATGTAGCCCGACTTCCTTGTTGAATTCCCAGACCTTGTTTCTAAGGATAGTGAGAACCTCATCTGGGATGGGCTTGTCCGTATACTTCCTAACGGAGTGGCGGGCAAGTATTGCTTCGTGTAGTGTCATGCCTGTATCCATTACTGGTTCTTTCTCTCCGCGTGGGTCTTTATCGGGCCTTGATGGCGGCCTCTGTTGAGCTGAACACCGTTTCGATTCAGGACGCGGAAAACGCTTGTGCGGCTACGGTAACCGCTGACCTTCCAGATATCCTCAATGGAGTGACCAGCGTTGTACATACTGACGACAGTCTTTTCCTTCTTCATCCGGATTGACTCCTTCGTTATCTTGGGCTTCATGTCCTTACGTCGCTGGAGCATTCGGGACTCCGATCTGCGGATTTGGGTAGCCTCATAGGAGAGGCAGGCGATGATATCGAGCACGTCAATCGCAGATGTGTCGGGGAACAGTTCCCCCTTGGAGTCTATCTTATCCTGGATGCTGATGATGCGGATTTCATAGTCCTTGCAGAGTCCCAGGAATGCACCAAATTCGCGGACGCCTCGGAGAGCGTTACTGAACTTGCTGATGACAATCTCATCGCCCCTTTTGATATGCGCTAGCATTCGTCTCCACTCCGGACGGAATTTCTCTTGAATGCCATCTTCCTCAATGATGTCCTTGCACCCGAACTCTTTCATCCATGCAAGGTCTTCATCGTGTGTAACCAGGTTCCGGGAAAGGAACAGATAACCGATTTTTGCCATTATTCGTATGGTATTATGCCACGAATTTACGAATTAATAATGACACTTCAAATGGTACTTGCCTATGAACAGATTGATGTACCGGCCTAGTGGCCGGTAAAGACTTCCATCTCTACCACAAAGTGAGACTGTCGGATTCTTGTCGAAAAGAGGGAGTGCCATTAGTTTTTTTTCTTTTGGCCAATAATGACTAACTTGTTTATAGAACAAATAACTGATATTCAGTGGTTTGTTTGGAGCAAACTAGTTTAAACCAGACCAAACTGGACAGAGTGCTATGAAAGCCATGTTTTACGAGAATAGGAGCCGATTTGACTCTTGGGGCACGCGTCGTCTTGACGGAGGGCCGACTGGATCAGATGTCTTCCGCGTAACGCTTTCTAAGGAACCAGCTCGAAAACAGAGTACCATTTTTACGAACAAAAGTATACTCACATAAAAAAGTTATGACAGCACAACAAATTGACATCTTCAGGACCATTGGTCCAACGATGTTGCCCCGGCTGATCGATGCCGACCAGCTGGAGACTATCGACGATTATGGCGATTACGCTATCCTTACCTACAACCTGTCAAAGCCTGTCCCAATCATGGATGCGCTCGACGATATGGAGGACAATATGGACCTGAATATCCTCTACCATGTTGAGTCCTTCCTTGCCAGCACGCGAGGGGACCATTGCTGCGCCTACTCCGTCCCAACGTCGGGTAGGATGTACAAAATCAACGCCCAGACTGGTGCCGACAAGATGCTGGAAACTATCTATGTCTACGTCTTCGATTCCCTCGAAGTCATGCTCGAAGCCTTAAAGGCTGATCTTTCCCAGCATGTCGCTGGAGGCGTGGTCATCACCAAAATGGAGATGTCCCGGCTCGTAGCCGATTTCATGTAGTGCCGAGTTATGGACGAGAGGTTGTACAGACAGATGGTGGCAGTAATCAGGAAGTTCTCCTTCCAGATCATCGTGGCTGATGCCGACGGATACCATGAGTTCACGAATGTGAATGGGGATACGGGCGATACCGTGCTGGTACGCTGCCTGACGCTACAGGCGTGCTACGCCTACGGCAATTATCCTCGGGGACACAAGTGGTATATCCCTCTCAGTGACCTTCATAAGGCGATTCGTAATCGGTCCGAATCAGATACCGAGTTCAAGTGGCGTGCCAGGCGGTGCGACCTGAACCGGTATGATGTGGAGAAAGTGGTTGCCGACGCCACGCATGGTATCATCCACCTGAAGATGTATTGACTTCCGTCTGTCAAACCCGATGGCAATGATAACCAAATCATTCCCAACACAGAACACGTCGAAGACATGAATATCATATACAGAGTTGCACAATTGATTGTTTCTGTTATTCTGCTCTCCACCCCCTTTGTTCTTTATAGGAGGAAGGGAGCACGGATGCGACGCTTCTACATATCGATGGCAAGCAGACCTAATAGTCGGAAAACATTCATGCTTGTTCTTGCCTTCGTCGTCCTCCTTCTCAATTATACTGTCTTTGCGCTGGACGGTCCGAGCTTATGGCAGATTCCTGGGCTAGTCCTCGGATTTTTTCTGCTCCGGTACAAATTCACAGATGCCATACTTCGCTGGCTTCACGAAGACCGGGTAATCCAGGGGATAGCCTTTGGCATGTGGCTGCTGTCGATGAGCGTTCCGGATCTTTACGGATTGAGCGCATCGATGGGAATAGTCCTTTCATCAGCGATGTTCTATCCCTCACGCTTGATCCTTCAGCAAGCCGAGTTCTCAAAAGCATATCTGGAGTTTCATCTGACAGACGATGACATCGTAAATCTTTATTACTTGCCATAAATTGCCAAAGCCTCGTGGCATTCCCCGACCCATAAATGCCAAGTTGGATGCGGCACGCCAAACCAAAATATACTCGAAAAACATGAGAAAGAACAAAACCGCAGAACCGGAACGCAAGTGTCCGGACTATATCCACTCCCTGCCAAAGAAACTGGCAGATGTACTCCATCAGCCCGGTGCTGAAAGGTACACCAAATTCGAAGCCTTCCGTTACCTCCTGGAACGGCAGGCGGTTCACAATTCGGACGGGTCTAAGAATCACCCCCGTCCGTTTACCGTCACCATCACCGAGCTTTCCGTCGAATGGAACTGGCACCGTCATACGGTGACTGCCTTCCTGGAGAAGCTCGTCTCTCTGGAATACCTCACGGTCGAGAAGACAAAGACCGGATTCAACCTACTTCTCAATGACCTGTTCGTTCCTGACCTCTGAGGACGCTCTGGAACCCCGGGCTTGCCCGGAGTCCGGCCGGGACGTTAAAGCTAGGAATCGGGCCGGAAAACGGCCTTTCCGGGCTAGTCCGGATTCCGTCGCCGGAATCCGGGAGAGTCTCACACCTTTTGGCAGCGGGCTTGCCCGTTTGCCACGAAAAGAGGGAAGGTGGTAACTCAATACCCCCTTGACTTTGCGTCAAGAGGAGAAGTGCCAACAATGCAGCAAGCTGGGCACCGGAGAAAAGTGATGGAAGGAACGTAAAAAACGAGTCAAAATGGAAACACAGAAACAGGTGGTCCACTTCGAGGCGAAGAAAGGATTCACGACGGCCCAGAGCAACGAACACCAGCGCCGCTGGACCGAGAAAGGCTGGGAAAGGGCAAACGAGAACGGACGAATAGACCGCTCCCGGACCCGCCTGAATTTCGAGATCGTGAAAGGAGGAAAGGTGCAGGCTGTCGACAAAAGCAAGTCCATCCCGGAGAAATACCAGGAGAATCTCCGTTCTCGAGGAATCAAGGACCCGAACGCGAAATATCCGGAGAATCCGAAGATACGGACCATTGTGGACTTCATCATCAGCGGAACGCACGAGACGCTCTGCCGGCTGGCGTATGGCAACCAGAAGGTCAACTTTGAGAAAGGTGCCAACAACTGCTCGGTCAAGAGACGCCCGGAGATCGAGCGTTGGGCAAAGGACATGTATAATGTCCTGGCTGGCAGATTCGGGGAGGATAACATCCTGTCGTTTGTTGTACATCTGGACGAGCGTAGCCCCCATATCCATGCCGACATTATCCCTGTGACGGACCACAACAAGGTCTCCTTCACCCAGGTCTTTGTAGGTGGAGATAAATACGAGTTCCGGAGGCGCTCCTTGGCCCTTCACGACCTGTTCGGAAAGGTTAACGAGAAGTGGGGACTCCAACGCGGTGACAGTGTTGACAAGACCCACCGGAAGCATCTAAGCACCGAGGAATATCGACGGAATCTGTCCGGCGAGTGTAGTACACTTGAAAAAGAGGTGACACGGAAGAGTGTCACCCTAAAGACCCTGAACCAACAGATCGCCCAGGCGACCAAAGCCATGAAGAGCTTGGCAACGATGGTTTCGAACCAGGAAGCGAAGAGGGCCCAGGTAGAAGAAGAAATAAACGCTATACACAAGAGCCTTTCCGACGACGGCCTTGGCACGGAAAAGCGCGACTCACTTCTTCAGAAGGAAGACTCTCTCCAGAAGAAACTGGACGAAATCCTTGCGAAACTCGCTGAGAAGCGTGGCAAACTGCAAGAGGCGGAAAGGAAGCTCGCCGACCTAAAGCGACAGGTGTCAGCATCCGAGAAGCGGCAGGATGAGCTCCAGAAACAAATCAAGGATGCTACCTCCAAGGTGTCTGAAATCACGATGAACAAGGTTGGGATAGAGGCCCTCTGGACAGTTATTCGGGATTACCAGGAACTGAAGAAGGCTTTACCATCAGACCGGCTTTCCTCCATCGACGACTCACTCTTGCAGGATATGAGCCGCCAAGGCGTAAGCATCGTAACATGTGCGGCACTTCTCTTCATGGGGATGGTCGACCAGGCTACGACCTTTGCCGAGAATAAAGGCGGTGGGGGAGGTCACAGCGGGGGAGACTGGGGCCGGGACAAGGACGAAGATGATCGCCAATGGATCCGGCGTTGCTTGGCACGCTCGCAGCAGATGATGGTCCCTCCAGGACGTAAACTGAAACGCTAGCTGCCATGCTCCAATAATGAATTCAAGTCAAACTATTAAACCAAAAGAATCACAATGAAGCTAAACGTGATTATCCTTCTAATCCTCTGTTTGGGAGCGATTACGCTTCAGGCTCAGGAAACGACTGCGGGCTGCTCGGATACCCAGATTCGCCAGACCTGCGACTGCGGATGCAAACAGCATCCGATCAACGACTATGAGGGTTTAAACTTGCTCCGACAGAGACTTGCCAATCCTTCCTGGGACGGGAAGATAGAACCGTTCCGGTCGATTGGCACCGGGATGAAGGTCGAGAATGGCAAGATTGTGCCACTGTCAAAGAAACCTGAAATCGATAACGTGAACAACTCAACGTTATCTTCTAAGACATCTGTGCGGGAAAATGTCACAGTGAAGCCCACTTTCATTCATCAAATGGAGAGTGGAGAAGAGCTAATAGGGGCTCCTGTATTTGTCTTCTTCCGGCTTGCTGGGACGTATGTTATGGACTCGTCGCAACTGCTAAACGTGAATGCTGCTGCGGATCTGGCCATCGCCCAGAACCTGAGCGTTCGTATTATTGGAGCTGCAGACTCGGCAACTGGCTCGGCTACGAAGAATGAGACTCTCGCAAAAGCCCGTGCCGAGTATGTTGCTTCCATAATGAAAAAGAGGGGAGTACCGGAATATCACATTGAGATACTTTCCCAGGGTGGAACTGCTTTATACGAGCCCGTCTCTGCCAACAGGAACTGTCGAATCGAACTGCTAGCTATGGATGAATAACTTTTATGAATGCTATCAAGAGACTATAGGCAAATTATTGGCATAAGACGGTCCGAATACTCGTTGATGAATTGACCGAATGGATACAAAGGCATTCTCTTAATTTAGGATGTCTTTGTAACCGTTCGGACCAAACTTCACATAGATGTGTTTTATAGCAGATATTCACAGAACAGAATTGAGGAATTTCTATCCACACGTTGTTCTCATTGAGTATTTTTATTGTCTGTGAATCAGATTACTAATATACTCATACTCGATGTTCAAAAAAGAATCCATGAATCATTCATGGAGTGTATACAAATAATATCAGAAGCAAGGATTACTCCCCCTTTGAGGCCGCTATGAAACCGATTTTGAGAGTTTGAGTAAATGCGAGGAGTGAGTCAAGAGGGAAAATAAGGAAGTTCCTGACTGCATCAGAAATACGGTATTTGAAGGAAATCATTTTACGGACCAAGTAAGGGCGGGTTTTATAATAGGAGAGATCTCGTCCCTGGCCAAAGTTACCATAATCCAAAATGAGAGTGTTAGCAAGTCTTGCCTTGCGAATCCATCGTTTACCTGAATTGAATAGAGGCATTACTTCCGGAGGTGTGCCAAGATAATAAACTGCATAGGCGCAGAATACCTGCCATTCTGTCATCAAGTGCATTTCTCTCAGACGTTTTTTCAATAAAGCGACATTGATATCCTTGTGATAAGTCCATAATAAGCGGCACCAATCACATATTTGTCTAAGCCCGACGCCGGATCCAAAGTAGTGCTGAAGAATATGAGTAAAGATGAATATAACATCGTTGTCCGGACACGGAAGGTAAATATCAGTTCCATTGTTATTCCATATCCGAAAGCGCTTATGCTCAAAAGTATCTGTCTGAACCTCGTCAATCATAGAATTGATACGCTTAAGAAGGGGGCCACGGAGTGTTCCATGAAGCTCTACCGTCCAGGAATCAATCGTCATTCCCAAATGCTTTCTGACTACATCCTCTTTGTCAACCGAATTGGCAAATGGAATCAAAAACGACTTGGCCTTTTCATAATTATCATTATCCAAGAATAAATCCACATCACCAACACCCCGCCATTGCGGTCGCTTATAACATCGGGCAATCCCCTGACCTTTAACAAGGAGGGTTTCAATCCCCGTTCCCCGCATTTTATTGACCAAATCAGCGATAAAACCATTCATCTCTGCATTTCGTCCTTCCAGAAGAAGCACCTTCTTCAAAAAAGGCAAAGCCTGAGGCTTTGTCACTTTCAAATCAATGACATACTCAAGACCAGCCGCAATCAACCCTACAACAGATTGTTCATCAGCCATGTGATATAGCGCATCAAAGTCTATCGGAGAATAGGGTAAAAGCTGGACACTCTGTTCCCAGAGACCAGCTTTAAGCAAAGCGAAAAAAGCTTTCGTATTTTTGTCCATCTATATCTTGAGTGAGTTCACGTACTCCTCATGGAGATGATAATACTTCTTCATGAAAAGGACATATGCTCCAACTAAAACCACGACAACAGTAATAAGATAAATCCAATGAGCAACAGTACAGTTCGGAATTATGAACACCATTATCAACGAGATTACAAGCTGGAGCGCCATGTAAACTAGAGAAACGGACACATGGCCCATCTTCAACTCATTCGCCATCAACTGAAACGCATGTTTACGGTGTGCCTCTCCCAGGTTCTCATGAAGCATAATCCGATGTGCAATCGTGCAACAGCCATCCACGCCATATACGACAAGAAAACCCAACCAAGTGATATCCCCTGTCTTCATCACTAGACAACCGATTATGAAAAGCAGTATGAATGCAATTCCAACGCTTCCCACATCACCAGCGAAACACCTCGCCTTATTCTTAGGACGAAAATTGAAATAACTAAACACTAATACAGAAAGAATTGTCACGACAATGAACGAGGTTTCCACAAACTCATCTCGTAAATTCAATAAAAGGAGGGGAATCAAAACAGCCATCGAGTAGCCTGCCGTTATTCCGTTTATCCCGTCCATAAAGTTGTAGATATTCGTCGCACCGACGCAAACGATCAAAGCCAAGAAGATAGCCCACCACAGATTTACATGTATTAAGTCCAACTGATAAAACATCAATCCCATTGCAACAAACTGCACAACCAACCGAACGGAATCTGGCAATGAGTGAATATCATCCACAAAACTCACTCCTGCCGCAAGCGTAATTGCTGCCAGGAACCACGGATAATGAAACCCGAAGAAAGCACTCCATACCCATGCTCCAATCAAGAAGATAATCCCTCCTCCTCGGAGAACGACCTTCGAATGGGAACTCCTCTCATTGGGTTTATCGATAATGTTGAAATGGTCTGCGATACTGAAATAGACCAGTTCAGCAACCAAAATCAGTATGGCGATTGAAGCAAACTTGACAACGGTAATCATTGTTTTTCCTCCGCAAACGAAGCCAATGTTTTTTTTAATCCATCTACAGCCCTGACTGGCATTTGTTCAACTCCTAATGCGGCCTTTATCTTTTCATTGGAAGAGATATAATTCTCCGTCAATTTCCTCAGTCTTTCCGGATTCAAAGGAAGATGAAACCAACCGCCAACCACGGCGACGCCATTCATCAGCCGTTTGGGCAATTTCCAAATATGGGCCTTCTTTCCGAGGGCTAAGCAGATATACTCAATGAGTTCATTCGTCGATAAAGCTTCATCATCTCCCATATTGTAGATTCCAGAAACAACGTCTTGTGTAAGGACGCCATTAACGGCGAAACAAATATTCTCAACTGATGTAAATGTCCTACGGTTATCAAATGCCCCTAGAGGCCAAGGAATGCCTTTACTGACCAAACTATACAATAGATTCAAATTACCTTTGTTACCAGGGCCATGAATCATGCATGGGCGGAAGATGTATACTCCTCTGCAATCAAATTGGGAAGGCCTATTCCTCATCGTACTAAGAATATAATTCTCCGCCGCAATTTTACTTTTCCCATATGGGCCTATAGGTGAGGGAACCACATCTTCCGTCAATATGCCGTCAACTTTGTCAGCTGCAGCCTTTGCAGTACTGAAGAACACAAACTTCTTGATGTCGTGGGAACAAAAGTAATCGAAAATGCTTATGGTCAGGTCGCGGTTTACCTTGAAATAGACATCCTCCGCCGCCTGATTCTTAGTGTCATGAGCCTTGCCCGCTAAATGGATAATTGCTTCCACGTCAGGGATATGTCCGGCATCCAGATCATCCCAAGAAAAGGTCTCCACGACACCTTTCTTCTTGGGAGAGACAATGTCCAGACCATATATCTCGTTCTTCGCAGCCAAGTAATCAACCAGATTACCACCCACGAATCCATGAACGCCTGTTATCAGGATTCTCATAGCTTAACTTTGATTATGGAGTACACCCACGATACTGGCAGCCAATTCCCTGTCAATCGACTTCCGGGAAAAGTCTTTGATAAACTCCTTCCTTTGTTCAAATCTCAACTTATAGTTCCTCATTTGTCTTACAAAGTCATTCACATCCGTGGGTTTGAACAAGATATGATTGGGAATGTTCTTTTCCACAAACTGTGCGGCATATCCACCCACCCCGGCGATGATTGGTTTGTCGAATGCGCCGTACTCAAACATCTTGGAAGGCATGACCTTCTTGAATGCCTCCAGATCATTCAGGTGGAAGAATAAGTACGTGGATTCCTTGTAATACTGAATCAGTTCAATACGAGCCATGGGATTCAGCAATTCCACATTATCTACACCCAGTTTCGCTAGTTTCTCTTCCAGCAACTTTCTGGTTCCACCATCACCAATTATCCTAAACCGGTAATCAGGACCCAATTGCTTAGCTGCTTCGGGTACTATCTTATCCAAGCCTTGTCCACTACCAATATTACCAGCATATGTTATATAATATGGTTTCCCTTTGTCTATGGAAGGCTCTTGCCCGGCCTCAATAAACACATCATCAACACCATTCGGGAACTCTGTATACATCGGTTTCTTATATCTTTCAAAGTAGCCCCTGAAACCGCCCGATATCAGATTGATGTGGTTGGCATTCTTAAATGTATATCGTTCAATCAGACCTAGCACCCATACCGCAGGTATCTGTATCAATTTCCTGTCTTTGAAGATATCCTTCATCGTATCCACAAAGATATCGCGGATATCCAAGTACAGCGGACATTTCTTCTTGCTGGCACATCTCTTCCCCAAATAAGCCGTAAACAGACGGGATGACGATGCGAAAACCAAATCAAAACTTTCTTTTTTTATAAGATTCATCACTCCCTTATAGTAAGAGACAAATGCCTTCGCCTGTTCCACCATCCCACTGGAATGCAGGGGGACCATAAGTCGATCAATCTTATAGTTCTCGCCAATCTCTTCTTTTAGTCCCTTCACACTATAACTTCCATATCGATTGGGTATGGTAGTTATCACATGCACAAAGTCATTCTCTCCAATCTGTTCCAGCAAGGCATCAAAAAGCGAAGAGTTACGGAATGAACCGGCGCAAAGATCCGGCCTGAAATAATAGGTCAAATAAAGAATTCTCATCGTTTATTGTATTGAGTAGCGACAATGTCCTTTGAACTTGATCTCCATCACTTTCCCATCCAAAAACCGATTATATTCTACAGAGTATTCCCAGGGTTTGGTTTCGATGCCAAGCGCATCTTCGACCATAATGCGGCTCTCGTCGATTCCCTCCGCCAGATGGATATAACTCACAGCTTCCCCGTCAAACCAGTCATCAACCACGAAATGATTATCACGCATCTCAAACCGTCTTCTGCAAAACTCCTTATACCCATTGTGCGTCGCATCAATTACACATCCGCTTTCCCCGTTCAAATCTTCTTTCATGCTCAACACATGGGCTCTACGTCCAACACGGAAACCACCCCATACTTCTGAAGAATCCCTTCCCTCCACGGCAATGGTATTATGTGCGATTGTCGAGCGTTCAAGTTGACGACGTTTCGTCTTGTTATATGTCGAAATACCCGTATCGACCACTATTGGTTTCCCGTCGATTCTAAGCTCATAATTAAAAGTATCCGCATGGGAATGACCCGGTTGATAGGTCGCCGTAATGTTTCCTACATCCACAATGGCTTCCATTGTTCCTACCATCATCTTCCTATACCCACTCTCAGACATCCGGACAGGCTCCCATTTAAGTCCAAGACGCCTTGCATAATCAAAGATTTGCCCTGGTGCTGGGGCAATCCCCCAAGCAGAGTCATTCAACAGAGGGAAAGTCCCATCTTCCCAGACTAAACTCTCCAAATAACCTAGCATACGCTCCGCATAGCGACTCAGCTCATAAGTTCTACGAATATTGATGCAATCTAGCAGCCTGTCGAGAAGGATACAGTGATACATGGGAGACTGTTCAAAGTGGGCACCGTCAGGAAGAATCTGCTCTTTCAATTGTGACAAAAGCAAGCGCTCAGCCTTATTCAACAACCGTTGATCACTAAAAAAAGAAGCTCCGAAGTAAAGTGCATATGCATCTTCTAGTATATGATTGCCGAGAATCTGATACTCTAGCTTCTTTTTTAGGAGCCTCAATTGTGAGTACAAGGAATCAAGGCGTCTCTTAGTGGCAACACTGGGATATCGACAGAAGAACTTAATCCAGTTTATACTCCGTAATGCAATTGGATAGGAGTCCAACGACATTCCCGCTTTCTCCGGATGACTCAGGACCTCACTTATAAATCGGTCAATCCATCTTATGTCGTCTTGAGAAGCACCTTCCTGATTCAACCAATCAAAGTAATTCTGATTGTATGTCCAAAGATTCCCAAACCCATTGAAACCCCATCCCGCAAATTCATGCTCCAGATTCACGAATGTAAAGATCTCGCTGTCCTGGCAACTCTCCCGAGGAATCGGATTCGTCTTTAACTCCTTTACATAGAATGACGGAGCATCCTTATGCACATACTTCGCATTAAATACCCTGCATTTAATCTGATGCCACACTTGGACGGGCCGCAGGTGCCGAACAGTGTGAAACACTAATGAAAAGTTCATAATTACCGTCCCTTTGCCATGCCGACCGAAACCCCGACGAGGGCAAACTCATTATCCGCTTTTCGGTCTGATGAAATGGTGGTCGAACCGTAAACAAGCGAATTGTTCATGGATAAATACTCAACCTTTGCGATACCGTTCTGGGAAACAAGATTATTAAGATAGGACCTTTTAATCCGAACATCATAGGAGGTTGTCTGCCCGGCACGTCTTTTCTGATTGGTAGAAGTGTATCCTTTTCCGATCTTCACCGTCACGGTTTTTCCTGCTTTTGTTTTTCCTGTCAAACTAAGCCCTTGACTGGGTGTAATCCCGTTCATATTATCAGGATACTGAACGGTTGTAGAAAGAACAATATCTGAATCACCATCCAGTATTTGAGGATCATATACCCTGAGAAAGATCTCCCTATATTTTACATTCTCCTTTCTTAAACACAATAAAGAGGCTCCCTTATTCAGTTCAAAGCGAGACTTATTACCAAATAATCTGTAATAACCTTTTTCATCGAGAAGAACTTCCGTGTCAGAGATCTTCGTTCCTCCGAAATCCGTGCACTGAAACACACAAGGCTCCTCCAAAGAGTCTCCTCGTGGAACTCTTGATGCCAAAGAGAATTCACCAAACTCAACCTCGTCCTCAAAGGTGCTATCCATAAACTTCACAGTACAGTTGTTCGTCAACTCAACGTAATCCAAGGAATTACAACCTATTGACGTAAAATTCAAACACTTATCTATTCGAATGGTATTGTTGTGTTTATATGTATTTACAATATGACATCCCATCATAATCAAATTCGTCATGGTGCTGGTCTCCCCGGCATAAATGTGGCCACCGTCAACATCAAAGCCATATGCATCCTTTCGTGCATTCTTATCTCTCATTGAAGCTGTATTCCCTTCAAAGTAGCAATTGATAAGAAGGTTTTCCTTCCCATTCAAAATGCAACCAATAGCATTGCCTTCGATCACGGCATGGTAGATCTTTATTCCCGAGCCCTCAGAATCAATGCCACACTTATAATTCCCTTCAATGACAGCATTTTCGATATACGGAGTCGTTGAATGTGCATATAGTCCCGTCGCATTATACCGGCATTTGATCCCGGTAATTTTATTACACCATTGATATTCTAAATCAAGCCCGATCTTACCGCCAAGCGTGGAAACATCTTCTAAATACCCACGTGTACAAGAAACCTTTTCTTTTAAGTCACCCACCTTGATGCAAATCCCTTTCCTGTCCATCTTGTTTTCCTGGACACATACATTCTTTAGGATTGCACACTGTCCATGCATAAACAATCCAACCCTCACATCATCAAGATACCTAATCGTCGTTGATGAAGGATCCAGACCGATTAAGGCTCCTCCTTCAGGAATATCGATGGAATTACGAGTATAATACGTCCCTGACCCTAAAAGGGCTGGTGCATTTATAGATACACCTGTAGAAATAGCCCAATTGATAGCCTTGGAACAATCAGAATTAGTGGAATTCGGAATAGCCCCAAACCATTCTACGGGGATACCATCTAGAGTCCACGTTCCTGATATTGAAATAGACTCAAAGATTTCGTATTTTCCTGCGATGACAGTGGACGCATTCCCCACAAGATTTCCATTAGAGAAATGACCACCATCGAATTGAAGAATGGAACCCTGAGGTAACTTGATACTCTCTCCTTCTAAATTGAAATCATCTTCAATGACATATAATGCCCCCTTGTCAGAAGTCAAAACTTGAGAAGGGATAGACCTTGATCTTGATAAAACGATTCGTTTTCTTGCAAATGCTATATCACTGTTTCCAATGAATAATACAAACAATACAAAAGCTATATAGAGTCTTGACTTCATAGGAAAAATATATCTATGCCATCGTTAACCTGAACTCAAAACATACTATGAATGAATTTCAGAAACAACAGCCTTGAATTTCCCGGCCTTTGTTCTTGGAATCTCATTTACGTATTCAAATACAACACTAATTGTAGGACTAATTAAAGTATGGATTTTGTCCATAATGCTCTTCTCTGTTTCGACAGAATAACTGTCTCTCCTTACTATTCTTAGACAGACTTCTCCCAATCTCTTCTGGACAACCTGACATTCTTGAATTGTCTTTGTGTCTTTAAAGATATAATCCCATCGCATAATACGAGTCCCTTCCGGAGTTATAATATAATCCTCATTCCGACCATTAATCTCGGAAATCACTTGAGATTTCAGCCCGCATTTACAAGGATTATTATCAAATGTTAGAGTATCTCCAACCTCATAACGAATCAATGGCATAGCAAAATTATGGAATCCCGAAGCGAGCAGGATACCGGTACTAAAGCTCCCGTCAACGATAGGATTATTCAATTCGAAATGTCCTAATTCAAAATCTTCATGATACTGACCACATGTACACTTAGAAGCGGCTCCAGCATTTTCTGAGAATCCATAGTGCTCCACTATTCTAATCCCCGGGAAAGCGGATTCGATGATTGAGGCTTGATCATCAAATACTTTTTCCGCGCCGCTGAAGAAATACTTGGGAACACTAGTGATTGAAAGCCCCAAGTCATTCACGAAAGTAGAAAACGAACTGGCGATTGATGGGTAGCCAACTATTGTTTCAAATCCTTTTTTGTTAATAAACTCCACAATTGCGGGAACCTTTTCTTTTGAGATATGAACCATGGGCATCATATACTGGTTTTGTGCTCGCTTATAGCGCCAGTATGGAGGCCGACTTTGATTTATGGGAGTAACCATCTTCCCTGTAAAGTTCAAGCTTAATGCGCCAGGTTTAATTCCAAACCTAAGAAGATATCTCGCACATACCGCCCAATAGTATTTTAAATTATACATTGAGTTATAGAAATCCAATGCTTTGCCAGATGTTCCGCTGGTATGATACTTAATACGGTCCTTTTCTTTCACATTGTCAGCGGCCATACCGGCATAGTTACTCCTAACTTCTTCTTTTGTAAGAATTGGGAACTTTTGCAAGTCATCAAGACATGTAAAATCGGATGGGAGGACACCCGCCGCATCATATTTTTTCTTATAATACGGGCAATGATAATATGCTTGTTCTAATATCCTGAAGAGATGCTCTTCTTTATACTCATTTATCTGATCGCGAGTCCATGGAGCCGTACTCTGAAGAAATGATAAAATCTCGTCATACTCCTTTCCGTTCCGCTGCATTTTCAATTTATAACTATACAAGCCCACAATCCAATTCTGTATCGGAATTGGCAGCACCGAATACAACTTGAAATAGTTCATACTCAAGTCTAATTAAATTTATTATAAAGAAGAAATCACTCCTAATTTATCGTATAACCCTAGATATGCTTCAACTGCACTTGGCTCTTGTAAAGCAATGTTTTCCGAGATAGAATGAAGGAGATTGATTCCATTTTCCAATGATTCAGAATCATTGTACTTAAAAAGAATTGTTCCTTCAGGCCGACTTACTACATCTGTAGCCAATACTGGTTTATGCAAAAACAAGGCTTCTTTTACCGAAAAAGAATCACCATCCGTTGAAGTATTTCTAATTACTGCGTCCGCCAGTTTAATTAAGCCACAGAACGAATTCTCACCCGAGAAAAACCTAACGTTTCTCGGCATTTTGTTTTCATATAATGGGGCGTATTCGTTGTTGGGATCCAGTATCACCAAATTATACGCATTATGGCTCGCAAAAAAAGCAATTAAAAAACCAATTCCATATATTTCTTTCCCATCAACAGCTATAGCACGACGAGAAGCATTTGTAACAAATAGTGGGTTCCCATCTTCCTTTATCTGCATAATGATTCTTCTCAATTCGGGAGATAGGACTTCTTCATCTTCAATTGGAGGGATAAAAGCCGGGATAAAAACCGCATCCTTATTGAAAGACTTGACCGCATCATAGCTCTCTCTATTAATTAAGATAGGAACATCACACCACTTTAGAGCAAGTTTATGAATGAGGTTTTTCCATTTATTATATATACCATATTTACCGTGCAAAGTAATCAAAGTTGTTGTCATAAACAGTTTGCCAGATATAACATATAACAGTTTCAAATAAGGATTTGAAGCATGAATATGCATTACATCGGCTGCTTTTATCATTGATAACTGCTTGATAATACCATCTCTTTTATAATCACATAGGACATAATCAGCAACATGAGGCTCAATTAGCCGCTTCAACAACCGATGGACATGCATTGTCACACCTCCCATCGGATGACTATCTAGGTATCCACTGACAACCAATAATTCCTTCATTTCGATGGCTTTTTCTTAATGGTTTCAGGAAACTCTCCATCTCCTCTCTCTTTATGGCGATTCATTTCCTTCCAATCATCTTCAGTCATATCGCTTTTAAGAATACTTGCGGGAACACCAGCAACAACACAGTTGGAAGGGACATCTTTGGTTACAACAGCATTCGCGCCAATTACCACATTCGATCCAATACGGACTGGGCCTAGTATCTTTGCTCCCGTACAAATTTGCACATTGTCTCCGATTACGGGGACCTCTTCCCAACCAGACTTCCCTCCAATTGTCACGCATGTACCAATTGTGCAATTCATACCAATTACGGCACGACCATGTATTACTACAGCAATACCACCGTAACCAAACCGTGTCCCGCGTCCTATAGTGCAACTTGCCGGCACGGAGCAATTAAAAAGTAGATACTGAAGCTTCCAAATGAGTTTCGGTAATAAGGGGAAATGATGCCTGAATAGCCAATTATTCAACCTGTAAAAATGAATAAGCATAGACGTGTCAATTAAACAAACGTATGTATTCTTTCACAAATACTTCTTTTGAAAACATTTCTAACGCCAATAGACGGCTCTTTTCTCCCATGGCTGCACGTTTTTCTTGCGGCAAGTCCATAAAACGTATTAAGCTCTCAACAAGTTGCATTGTGTCACCTGAGGGGAAAAGAAACCCATTTTCATTGTGTCGAACTATGCGTCCATTGTCGCATATATTGGTGGCAATAACGGGAAGACCACACGACATAGCCTCGCATAAAACATTTGGAAAACCTTCATATATGGATGGCAAAACAAAGAGATCGGACTGCTGATACTTTTCGATGATGTCACGACACGGCTCGTGAAAAACAAATACATCTTCAAGTTTGTTTAACATGATCAGATGCATACACTCGTTATAAGTGTCAAATCTTGCACCGTACCAGTCAACCCGAAAGCGTCGCCCTTTCTCACGTAAAACTGTGACAGCTTCAATCAGTAATGGAATATTCTTCTGTCTCAATACTCGTCCTACACCAATTATACGAAGAATACTACTATCACATTTTGTTTTCTGGGGAATGAAAGAATCTGTATCTACAAAGTTAGTAATCACGTGACTCTTCTTACATAAATTTGGATAGTGTATTGCAAGATAATCCTTCTGACTGTATGAATTCGGGACGATGCAGTCCGCGAATCGGTATAGTGTGAACTTTATTCTTTCTCTTAGAGAGAGTGTTTGTGTCGTATTCCGCTCACTTACAATCAATTTCCATTTCTTTTTGTGGGCAATATGCAAAAGACAAGCTAATATACTTGGAGTGTCGAGAAAAGAAATGACCACATCTGGATTAAACCGCCTAATTGAATGACTAATCTTAAATAGTCTATCTACAAGGCTAGAACGACAAGAGACATACTCATTGTCAACACCTTCCTCTTGTAACTGATGAAGATAAAAAGGGATGTCAAAATAGGTTAGAACCAGGACGATATAGCCCTTTTGCTTGAGTAAAGTGGCTAATCCACACATCTGTCTCTGTGCTCCACCTGATGCTAAAGAGTCAATCAAACATAGAATCCTTTTCATTTATATAGAAATAGAATATATGAGGCTGAAAGCTGAATAACTAATTACTCGTTCAATTATTGCGTGTGAAGAAGCCCAACAAGTAAAGATTGCATGTTCGCCATTATCCCCCAAAACAGGATAAAGGAGAAAGAAAACTTGCTCAAATATTTATTCTGGTATAAGTATACAGAAACAATTGTAAGAGGGATGAAAGCCATTAGTAAATAGCGATAAGTGAAAATAGCAGAACTCAATCCCATAAACACAAAGGAAATGGAAAACAAAAAAATACAAATAGTTACCCGAAATAACCGTGTAATCCAAGATTCGATTCTTTTCCCATACTTAACCAATGTGATAGTATCAAAAACAAAAGGAAGTGCGAGAGTGCCATAAAACAAAACATCAGCAATTTTGCCAAGGAGATTAGCAACCCCACCCTCTTTTTCAAGATACTTATCTAGTCTTGATGATAAATACTCATCACCAAAACTATCAATTAGATCGAAATGTCCCTTTAAGTAATAAGCAAATAGAGGGAGTAAAATAGCTAAAAGTAAGAGGACAACAGGCTTTTCAAGAGGTAGAAAAGCAATGACGGAAAAGACTAGGACCGGAAGTATGCTATGGTGAAATTCGTATGCTCCCCAAAAGAAAAGAGCTATTAATAGGATACTAATCAGCCTTTTCCCTTTTATCGGTTTTAATAAAAAAGAGAGACCAAAGAAATAACAAGCCATAGCTAAAGTTGCGCGAGCGTAATTGAATTTTAGTAAATAAACCGCCATTAAGAAATAAACGGCAACATTAATACTAATCTCAAATCTCTTAAAGGTTAGGCATGTAAGCAGAAACGCTCCACCCCAAACTATAAGTCGGAAAAGAAGGTAATTCCTATTGACAATTCGGATTAAATAACCATAGATGGGCTCTCCATAATTCTCAACACCCCTTCGAAAATCATAATTCCATACCAGATCTTGATAACTATACCAATCTGAGCCGGAGTTTGCACTTACGAGAATAATAAGCAATAATGAAAAAAGAATAAGTGAAACGTCAACTTTTCCACTCAGCAAGACTAGCTGATTATTAACACATTTTCTATAGTAAACAACTATATAGAATATGAATGCGAGATTGAATAGCAGAGATAGTTCAAAAGAAAGCTCTGTCCATCGAAGGTCAATCATCTTTTGCAAAAGTTTTTTTGATATAAACAATTAACTTAGAATATACCTCTTCCTTGTATTCCTTTCCTACGAATCCGGGCATCAGAATAAATAGGGTAGCCACTGAAAGCAAGAAAATTGAAGCCATAGCAATGTTACCACTCCACGAAGATGGTAGTAGAAATAAAGACGTGATGCATATAGGTAAAAGAATAAGTGAATAACGCCATGAGGACAATAATATCCTTGTTGTTTGTAATGGCATTACCCCTACTTTACTTCCGACATAGAATATTTTGATAAATTTGGCTAAAGTATTAGTGATGATCATTGCAATCGCGACACCAATAATGTCCCACCGATAACCGACAAGAATCCCCAAAACACTTAATGCTGTTTCAAATACTCGAAAGAAAAACTGTTGTTTTGTCATTGCGAGACTACGGAGGTAGCAATCGGCAAGACGCCCGTCAAAATTGAATAGTACAGAGAAAGAAATCACAAACATCACCGCTCGCAAATGAAGCCAGTGTTCTCCAAAAAACACGCGTATAAGCAGTTCACTATTAAACATGAATGCCATTGTTAATAGGAGTGCGAACATATTCATTATATAGAGGGAACGTCGAAATGAAGAATTCAAGGCTCGTGAATCATCTTGAATTCCACTCAACACAGGGAATAATGCAATATCAAATATTCCACAGAATCTATCTGATAGTTGACCTACAAAATCCTTGGGCCTATTGTAGGCGCCCAAAGAACTAACCGAAAGAAGGCGAGGCATTAATAAACGATCAACTTGATGAGCAAGATTACGGAAAACCACACTGGCCATTAGCCAGCCACTAAATGAAAAAATACTTCTAAAAGTGGCTTTGTCAAGAGCAAGCCCGAATCGTGTGCCACATAAAACGAGCGATAAGAGATACGTGATAATTGAGGTTAGGATTGCTTTCGTGAGGATTGCGTAATATCCAAATCCCTTATACGCCAGCCAAATTGCAACGACAGTGGTAATAACTAAAGATATCAGTCTTATGGTCCCGATGCGAAGAAACTGCAATTTTCTTTGCATGAGGCTGGTATTAATAGATGTCAGACAGTTTAGTAATAATGTGACTGATATCAGCATTAAAGGGGTTTTCATGCTCTCGTCAGTAACAAATCTAGACAAGGGATCTGCCATCAATAAGAGCAATAGGGAAATAAACCCACCAAATAAAAGACTGATAGTAAATGCATTATTGATATAACGCTTAGTTAGTTCTTTCTGTTGAACTAAAGCGGCCCCAATCCCGGTCTCAGAAAAACTGGCAAAAACAGCAGTTATAGCAGTAATGGCAGCATAATAACCGAAATCTTCTTGTGTAAGAAGACGTGACATAATAGAGAAGGATACTATCTCTACTACACCAAGTACAATAGTCACAATCGTTTGTGACGACATCCCTTTTACTACTTTCGAAGTATTAGAGCCGTTTTCGTCTGTTTTAATCATTTTTCATACTGGCTCTTTTTTTCCCAACTACTTCTGGAAAAAACCGATTAATTAAAAGTGAGCACAGACCACAAGCAAAACAGGCCCAGACCACTTTAATAAATGCAGACCACCAATTAGTTTGTATAGACCAACCTATTAATGATGTCGCTTTTACTAATGCTGTAATTGCTATTCCGTGCCAAATATATAATACTAATGTATTCTGTCCGATAAAACTCATTATAGAAGAATAGAAATCGGCTTTGCAAAAAATGGTAAAGAGCAATAAACAACTGAAAAAAACGAGGAATAGACAAAAAGGGATATTATAATATCTAATAAGGTGAACATCAAGAGTTTTACCTGGAAATATAACCATACTTATCACGCATAAACCGATATACACTGCAACGGCAAAGACTATCCACCCCCATTTGATGGAGACAAATAGTTTCTCATTCTGCCGAAATAGCAAACCTATAAAAAAGAATGGCTGTACTGTCATTGCCTGGTTTAACATTGCAAAACTCAGCAAATCAAACTTACGCAAAACATAACCTACGGCAAAACAAATAAAAGATACTATGGCAAGACGCCATAATGTTGTAAACACCCGATTTATGATATACCAGAGAATCTCACCGATAAAAAAGCATGGCATGAACCATAAAACATCTCCGGATAATAGCTTAATGAAAGTAGTTAAGACATGTTTAAATCCCATGAATGGAATCATTATTACTGACGGTAGAAGGCCAAGTACCATCCACGGGACAAATACCTTATTGATAATCTGGTTAAAAAAACGCTGATAACTGCCATCGTCGTTTTTTACACATAGGACGTATCCGGAAATGGCAAAAAACAACGGCATCTTGAAAGGACTTGTAAAAACAAAATAGGCTGGCAATGAATCCACACAGTGCCCGTAGATCACTAAAAGGATGGCAATGGCTCGAAGTGCATCTATCCAGCCTTTTCGATTTCTATTTATTAGTTCCCAGGGCATAGGATAATCAAAAGACGAAAAAGAGAAATAAAGTTATTCTGTTTTTCCATCAAGGAAAACATGGACAATGCGCTTACATGCCTGGCCATCACCATAAGGATTAATCGCTCTCGACATCTTATCATATGTCATGGGGTTATCAAGTAAAGCGCTCACCTCGGAGATTATTAAATCGTGATCCGTTCCAACAAGTTTAACAGTTCCAGCATCTAACGCTTCTGGCCTTTCCGTCGTGTTTCTCATCACTAGTACTGGCTTTCCAAGTCCTGGAGCTTCTTCCTGAATTCCACCTGAATCAGTTAATACAATGGTGGATTTCTCCATAAGAAAAACAAATTCCAGATACTGCAGTGGCTCGATAAAGAAAAAGTTCTTGTATGTCGATAGATTGTCACCAAATACCTCATGTATTGGTTTTCTTACATTGGGATTGAGATGCATCGGATAAACAAAATCGACATCCGGATACTTTTCACTAAGATCTTTCATGGCAGTCACCATACTTATAAAACCATCTCCAAAGTTTTCTCTTCGATGACCAGTAATGAGAACAATCCTCTTGTGCCTATTTACATCGTATCCCGCGTTAAGAAGCGTCATTTCTTGGGCTTTAGCCAACTCTGGTGAAGACTTAAGTTTATTGACTACCATATGGAGGGCATCAATCACAGTATTACCTGTAACAAATATCCTTCCATGGGCCTTCTCGTCCTCTAGATTCTTTTTTGATAAAGGTGTCGGCGAGAAATTAAAAGAAGCTATTCTCCCAGTAATCTGTCGATTCATCTCCTCTGGCCATGGACTATAGATGTTATGAGTACGGAGTCCTGCCTCAACATGCCCAACAGGAATCTGCTGATAAAAAGCTGCCAGTGCTGCAGCTGTACTAGTTGTAGTGTCGCCATGCACAAGCACAATATCAGGATTGACCTGTTTTAGGACCTCTCGAAGCCCAATAAGAACTTTTACGGTAACATCATAAAGATCTTGCCCTTGCTTCATGATGTTCAAGTCAAAGCTCGGAGTAACCTCGAAAATGTTTAATACCTGATCAAGCATCTCACGGTGCTGGCCGGTTACACATATTATTGTTTCAAACTCCTTGGGATGCTTTTGAAACTCTTTAACCAAAGGACACATTTTAATTGCCTCTGGACGAGTTCCGAATACGAGCAATACTCTCTTCATATAGACCTAGATATGATAAACGCCTTCTAGTGGGCAGATGTTGTGACAATCAAGAATGATTTTTCCTTTCAATTTATCCCAGTTTTGTTTGATATGATCGTGCTTAACCATCAAAACTACCATATCAACTTCATTGAGGAACTGATCAAAGTCGAGAATCTGATTCACAACAATCGCTTTATCTGTGAAAAACGGATCGAAACTCTTTAATGGACGTGCAAGATGGCGTTCTTGGATCTCCAGCATCTGAAGAGTAGGGCTTTCGCGAACATCGTCAACGTTCTCTTTGTAAGTAAGACCATACAAGCCCACTCTGCGATTATCCTTTATCCCATTGGATTCCATGATTTCAAAAATGCGATTCAAGACAAACGCTGGTTGGCTGTCGTTAGTTTTCATAGACTCGTCAATAACTTTGGCAAGACTAGGGTAGTCCCCAACGAGGAACCAGGGATCCACCGAGATACAGTGACCACCGACTCCAGGCCCTGGCTGAAGAATGTTCACACGAGGGTGCATATTGCATATCTTGATAATCTCATATACGTCCATATTATCATGACGACATATACGGGATAGTTCATTCGCAAATGCAATGTTAACGGCACGAAAAGTATTCTCTACCACCTTGGTCATCTCAGCAGTACGAATATCGGTAACTACGATTTCGCCTTGGCAAAAAGAAGCGTAATACTGCTTAACCTTTTCTCCAACGGCTTTATTATCGGCTCCGATAGTACGGTTATTATGTAAGAGCTCGTATACCATATTACCAGGAATGATTCGCTCTGGGGCATGAACGAGATGGATATCCTCGCCAATCTTAAATCCATCAGCCTCTATTACTGGGCGAACATATTTATCAATTGTTCCTGGGCTAACGGTTGATTCGATGACGATAGTAGCGCCCTTTGGGCTAACTCTCAAAACTTCTTTTACTGCAGCTACAACGTAGCAAGCATCGACTTTCTTGGAGAACTTATCATATGGTGTTGGAACAGATACTATGTACATATCCGTCTTCTGATACTCCGTAGTGAACTTGATCCCGGCATTTACTGCATTGTTAAATAGATCTTCAAGTCCATCTTCTTTGAAGGTCGTCTTTCCCGCATTGAGCGTGGCAATAAGATCTTTGTTATAATCAGTTCCAATGACTTCCACGCCGTGGGATGCCATCATTAGAGCCGTCGGAAGACCAATGTAGCCAAGGCCGATTACGTTAATCATAATAATATCATTTAGATTTGTTTCTTAAAATAGTGATGATATACCAAAGGCAATTTGTATAACTGAAAAGGTTCATCTCCAATAAAAGAGACCACCATGATGTGGAACACGTAAATGTTCAGGTGGGAGTGTCATATAGTCACCATATCTAACAGATAAAAACTCATCATATCTCGCAGGGATACAGAACAACGAATCCTCAAACTTGATATCAACAAGATTTTCTAATGGGTTAAATGGCCATAAATTATGATAGAAATCGTTGTCATTCCCCTTGAGAGGACCACCCATCTGATAGAAGTAGCCTCCGCCTATTAATTGCACTTCATTAATCATGAATAAATAGCATTCTTTTATGGCTTTTTCAAAGCCAGGCATAATGGTTAACGGCGTATACCTTAATAACCTTGAATACCATTTCAAATACCAGGACATTCTTTTATACAGTTTGACCCCTTTCGGTAATAGCCGTTCAATGCTATCAGTATTATTGGAACATTCTATAATGGGATATAAATCAATAAAAACACCATTACATTTATGAGCGCCAAATTTGGAATAAGTCTTAGTACTAACTATACGAGAAAAAGGATATCCATAGTACCGTTCTGTTTCTACATCACAATACTTGAGGTTCTCTGATTTAAACAACTCTCTAAACCTTATAACATCAGAATACAACATTGTTATATCAACATCATCATCCCAGGGGATATACCCACCATGTCGAACGGCCCCAATTAAGGTTCCACATGAGAGCGCATATTTAATATTATTGTCCCGACAAAAGCGATCGATTTCATTCATCATTTCTAATTGTAGGGCTTTCCTATCATCTAAAGTCAGCTCTTTTCCTCTCATAATCTGTTCTTTCTTGGATTGTTAATCTCATTTTATCTTTAATACTACCAGATACACTCCAACCTAGTGATTCGAGTTTTTCCGTAGAATAGACGGATTTTGTTACGACATTAAACCCTCGAGCCTCATCACTACTCGGGGTATCAACAATTACCTTTTTACCCCCTATTTCTGCAACTAACTCAGCCAATTCACGCACACTAATGTTTGACGCTCTATCTGCGACGTTATATGCCTGACAACTAGACCCTTTAAGCAATATGTGTAACAAAGCCGAGGCGCAGTCTACCACATAGCACCAAGAACGGTATTGTTTTCCTGAACTCTTCATAACGATGTCTTCATTATGAAGAATATTTTTGATAAATTGAGCAAATGCCCGATTGTCGTTATCAGTAAAATGCGGGCCGTATATATGGCACGGTCTAGCTATAACAATGTTGGCATTAAACTCTGATGCATAACTAGAGCAGAGTGTCTCGGCGGCACGTTTTGAAGAGGGATAACAGGAACGAGGTAATAATGGGTTCACATATCCGCTATATTCTTCTGAAAAATCGCGCCCATCACCTTCTCCATATACTTCCCCTGACGATATGAATAGTAACCTTTTCATATCGTGTCCGAGTCCATATTCCATCAAATTAATCAACCCTATGATATTGGATTTCATTACTTCCACGGGATGTGAAGCAAACTCAATGGGGCCGGCACCACTAGCAGCATGAATGATGAATTGGAAGGAATGTGAAGTATTTAATGGTACAGTAATATCTCCTTCCAACATACAAAAAGACTTGTCTGCTTTATACTTCGAATATAACTGATCCATCCTTTTCATATTTCTGCCTAGGGCATAAATGAAAAAAGATCTGTTAGGGTGGGCCATTAGCACATCTACTAAACAATTCCCTATCAAACCGGTAGCTCCAGTAATAAGTATATTACATCCGTCTAATTTATCCCACGGAAGATCGATTGTCGCAACCCTTTGTATGTCGTCCCAATAAGTCATTTTAACCACTGTTCTTTTTGAGTATGCATGAGTGCCTTTAATATTTCAAGATCTTCGACTGTTGTGACCTTAATATTCTTCTCTGAACCTGGCACGATATGCATTTCAATACCTTCATCTAGCTCCGCAATCAATGTGCAACTAGAAACTGAATTCACAATGTTTTTATTTTTCGCATCTTCGTGTGCTTTTAGAATGTTTCTTAAACGAAAAGTTTGCGGTGTTTGAGTACGAATTAGCGTATCACGAGGGATGCTGGTCTTTGAAGAAAAGCCATCAGCGCTTTCCAAAATCGCCTCTCTGCATTGTATCCCGGTAATAGCATATCCATAAGCTTTACAAATGGCGATGTTTGAACTGATAATCTCTTGTGAGAGTAAAGGACGTACGGCATCGTGAATAAGAACCAAGTCATCATCTAAGCATCCCGCTTCTTTCAAGCCATAGATACCATTATGGATGGATTCCATGCCACTATTACCACCAGGGAAAATCCATCTCAATTTATTAATGTTAAATTGGTTGGCATAACTCTGTAAAACAGTATCCCATCCGTGGAGACACACGACGGCAATCGCTTCAATATCGGGATGAATCTGAAAGCATTGCATTGTATGGATAATGATAGGCCGTCCATCAACATGCATGAACTGCTTGGGGATATCCTGCCCCATCCGGTTCCCGGAACCACCAGCAATAAGTAACGCGATATTCATATAAAAATGTTTGAAAACTATGAAAAGATTGGACGAGAATAATTATTGTCTCAAAATAACGGAGAATATGCTTGGCGACAAGGACTAAATCTTGGGGAGTTTGATCATCTCTCCAATTTTCACATTCCACTCTTTGGGCCAAATAACAGTAAAACCAGCATTATGAAAAAAAGTCAATTCCCCAAAATAAACTTTGTTGTTTATAACATAGAAGTCAACACGAAGATGTGGAATACCTTTGCTCAATACTGTAGCAAGTTTTTTCATTTCTTCAAACAACTTTGGCTTTTCTACTTCAATATTACTATTTGGATCTTTCATCCTTATAGGTAATCTGTTAAAACTCATATCAAAGAAATCAGTTGTCGGCTGCGCTGCATGGTCTTGTGAAATATACATCATATAAGGCTGTCCATTAAAACAGAAAAACTTGTAATCTACCAACTCTGATGTCCCATTCTCTTCTTCCATAAATTGTTCGGCCAGAATCCTCCTTGGGACATCCTTATAGGGCCATTCTCTAAACCGTAAATAATAATTTTCCTTTAATCCCTTGTGGAGTTCTTTGATTACGCTTCTTATGTCCATTCTTGACTTGTCTCGACATATATACATCCCCTTCCCAGAATTATGGTTACATTTCAAAACGAATTTTTCAGGAAGAGCATCAAAATCAATATCCTCTGGATTCTCCCAAACTCCTATTGTCGGAATAATATATTGTGAGCCAATACGTTGTGAGACCCATTCCTTTGCTCTAACCTTATCCACCATAATAGAGTATTCAGGAACTCGATCATATAACTTTAACCAGTTTAGTTTTTCTCCATATGTTGTTGGGTGCTTCAAATCAAGTCGACTGCCAGTTAACAGTCTATACAATAGCTTAATATACTTTGTGTCATTCTTTATAAGAAACGAAATACTAATTACAAATAAAGCGAGAAGTGCTTGAGGATTATTAATTGCCTTTCGCAAGTGTTTTCGAATTTTAAGATTCATAATGCAGATAATGGACAAAAAAGCGATACGACTTTAATAACAAAAATAATATCACTCCTCGCTTAAAGCATGTTTAAGCAAGGAATAATCCACCTAGCTGGCTTCCTATCCAAGAAGCCTCTGCGAGGCGAAGGTTGTACGTCTCTAACGCACTGCCAAAAGTATACAAATATAATCATTTTTTCCGTAGGAAAAGAGTCTCCTTTAGACAAATGAGATTATATGCAGTAAGCTGGCATAAAGATACGATGCCCGAATTCCGTACCGCCCGGATTCGGGGATCCAATCCTTCCGATTTTCCGGGGTCCTGACCGTCCGGATTCTGAGGCATTTTACAAGCCCGGATTCGGCCTTCCAAAAAATGCCCGGATTCCGTACCCTGAATCCCGTTTGTTTTCTGAAAGAATTTATCTACCTTTGTAACGTTATCGCACGAGATAGCTAAGCATATTCTTCCGCTGCCGTACGATAGCTTTCCCTTTAGACATACTTGAAGGCGTTACGTGCCGCAGAGGTGGACTGCAGCACGTGAAACACATTATGTCAAACCGTAAAATAAGTATGTCTAGAATCAAGCAAGTCCTGCGATGTTACGTCGCGGGAAAAGGAACGAAGTCCATCTCGAGCCTGTTGGACATCTCACGAAACACCGTGAAAAAGTACATCAACACCTTCAATCTCTGCGGCAAGAGCATTGAAGAAGTCCTTGCTATGGACGAAGCAACCCTTCTGAATCTTTTCAATGAGGAGCCGGACCGTCGTCCAACTGTCCCGAAATCTGACCGGTATGAAGAACTCATGGAAAGGATGCCGGATTATGCCCGGATGCAGAGGAAGAAGGGCGTGACCAAACAAATGATTTTCCAACAGTACCGTCAGGAATTCCCAGATGGTTACATGAGGACCCAGTTCTACCGTATTCTACAAAATTATCTGATCCAGTCTGCCCCGGTCGCCCACCTGGAACACAAGGCGGGGGACCGGATGTATGTGGACTATGCCGGAGACAGACTGCATGTCATCGATAAGGAGACTGGAGAGAAAGTTCCGGTCGAAGTGTTTGTCGCCATCCTCCCTTGCTCCCAACTCACATTTGTCGAGGCAGTCCTGAGCCAAAAGAAGGAGGATTTCATCCACGCCTGTGAAGATGCTTTCTATTTCTACGGAGGAACACCCCAGGCAATCGTCCCGGACAACCTCAAGGCTGCCGTTACGCATCCGAACAAGTACGAGTCTGAACTTAATGAAGACTTCGCCGCATTTGCTGAACACTACGGCTGTACGGCCCTTCCAGCACGCGTACGCCGTCCTCGCGATAAAGCTTTGGTTGAAGGTGCCGTCAAACTGATTTACCGAACAATCTATCCGATGGTAGAGGAGAAGGAGTACTATGATTTGGAGGGACTTAACGCGGCAATCCGTGTAGCACTTGAAATCCATAACAACGCCAACCTCACCGGCAGGAATTACAGTCGCCGGGAACAATATGAGGAGATTGAGCGCCCTTGTATGGGACCTCTGAATCCGGTCCGTTTCGAGATAAAGAAGCGCAGTATTGCTACGGTTCAGAAGAATGGTTATGTCCGTCTTGACAAGCACTTTTATAGCGTTCCTGTAGAGTTGATAGGAAAGAAAGTGCACCTTCTTTACGATAGCTCGACCGTCAATATCTACTACAAATATGAGTGCGTTGCATCCCATGATCTCGGCGTCAAGCCCTATGGATACACCACGAATCCTGAACACCTGCCCAAATCCCAACAAGATTACCTTGAATGGGACCTGGACTCCCTTCTGGCGAAGGCAGAAGCGATTGGCGAGCCGGTGAAGGAATACCTGACGTGTGTCATCGAGGCTCGCAGGTATCCGGAACTGGCATATAAGTCCTGCAAAGGAATCCTTGTTCTTGGGAAAAGAGTGGGGGAGGAACGGCTCGTCAAGGCCTGCCGGCTTGGGCTCGTACTCAGGAATTACAGTTACCATGCAATAGAACAGATTCTGACGAACCGGCAGGATGAGGTAATCCTGGATGAGGAAGAGGTGACCGATGACACCGTCCCGACCATTCCCCAGCATAAGAACATCAGAGGAAAAGAATACTATTCATAATCAACTCTATAATCATGGAAATCGAAATGAACCAAGACACCCTGGAGAAGCTCAAGGAGTTGAAACTCTATGGGATGTACAACGCCTTCAAGGCGAGTCTGGAAAACTACAACCGGAACAGCATGACCATCGACAAGTTTGTGAATCAGATGGTCTGCAGCGAATGGGATGAGCGATTCAACCGTCACGTCAATCATCTCATCAAGACGGCCGGATTTCGTTTCCCGGCCTCAATAGAAGAGATCGACTATTCGGTCGAGCGAGGGCTTGACAAGAACCTGATGGAAAGGTTGGCAGATCTTTCTTTCATCAAAGAAAAAAAGAACATCTTTGTCACCGGCAGTGCAGGAACAGGCAAGACCTTCATCACTACCGCCATCGGAAACTGCGCCTGCCAGAGGAATCTGCGCGTCATCTATGCTAATACAGCCAGACTGATGGGACAGCTTAAAGCATCGAAGGCTTCCGGCAAGATTCTTCGGGACTTGAAACGTATCGAACGAACAGATCTTCTCATTCTTGATGATTTTGCTCTCAGCCCTTTTGATAATGTTACCCGAGGTATCTTGATGGACATTATCGATGACCGCTATGACTCTCACTCGACCATCATCGCTTCACAGATTCCGGTCGAGATGTGGTATGACTCCATCGGCGAGCAGACAGTCGCGGATGCCATCATGGATCGTATCGTTCATTCAGCCATTCGGATAGATCTGTCAGGTGAGTCTCTCCGTAAAATCAATCGTTCGAAACAGTTAAAGTAATACTTTATATAACTATTTATAAGTAATTCACTGATTATATATGGAATTTCCGCTGCAAAGTGACCCCCTTCGTACGGTCTCAAACTGACCCCCTCGTCCGCTCGAAAATGACCCCCTGGGCTTACGATTAGAAACCTTAATAGAATGCAGGCTGTTGCGGTTTTTCGTTCCTACAGCCTGC
>JAEEGL012599191.1_pt1 | contig 32274 bp, 24 predicted proteins | sample 9134231 | NCBI WGS metagenome assembly JAEEGL01 (sample SAMN16246548, study PRJNA631951) | gut metagenome | biome: gut microbiome; feature: rumen; material: fiber-attached | host: Bos | place: Iran: Karaj | collected 2018-10 | reverse complement strand
GGTAGGGGAAGGGGCGTCAGTCGGTAAGAGAAGGGGCGTCAGTCGGTAGGAGAAGTAAAGCAACGTTGCCAACGTTGCGTAAGCACTATCCGTGCATGCAAAAAATACATAGTGGATAGTGTTTTAAATATTATGATAAATAGAAATTAATAATTCTACTATTATACACCTTACGCAACGTTGGCAACGTGGCAACGCTGGCAACAGCGAGGGCAGAGTAGAGCTTGCTCTACCCTTTGACCTCTGAAGGTGCAAAGTGTGGCGTTGCAATGACCAGATTTGAAAAAAAACCGTGACTTCGCTTGGAGGTTACGGATTTTCTTTGTAATTTTGTGCGGTTTTTAAAGCCATTTAACCACATAAGATGAAAGAGAACGTAAAGGTAACGGTCAGAAACATACTGACCAGGTACTTAGAGCAGAGTCGTCTGCGTAAGACGCCCGAGCGATTTGCCATACTCGATGCGGTATACAGCATGGACGGGCATTTCACACTCGACGAGCTGGGCGAGAAGCTGAACGGAGAACAGCGGTTTCCCGTGAGTAGGGCAACACTGTATAACACGCTGAGGCTCTTCCTGGAGCTGAGGCTGGTGATACGCCACCGATTCCAAGGCAGCACGAAGTACGAGGCCTGTTACGACAACAACAGCCACAGCCACCAGATATGCACGATGTGTGGCAACGTGACGGAGTTCAAGTCGCAGAAGATTAATGTCGCCATTGACGCGCTGCACTTGAGGCGTTTTCGTAAGGACGGCTTCTCGCTGTACATCTACGGCATCTGCAGCTCCTGCAGGGCAAAAATCACCAAGGTGAACAGATCGAACCACCAAGCGAAGAAGATAACAAACAAGAATAAAGACAAATGAATCAAGGAAAAGTTGATGTCCTGCTGGGTTTGCAGTGGGGCGACGAAGGAAAAGGTAAGGTGGTCGATGTGCTGACCCCTCAGTATGATGTGATAGCCCGTTTCCAGGGTGGTCCCAATGCTGGCCATACGCTGGAGTTCGAAGGGCAGAAGTACGTGCTGCGCAGCATACCATCGGGTATCTTCCAGGGCGGCAAGGTGAACATCATCGGCAACGGCGTGGTGCTGGCCCCAGACCTTTTTATGGACGAAGCCAAGGCGCTGGAAGCCAGCGGACACGAGCTGAAGGAGCGTCTGCACATATCGAAGAAGGCTCACCTCATCATGCCTACCCACCGCTTGCTCGATGCTGCCTACGAGGCTCAGAAAGGCAAGAACAAGGTTGGTACGACAGGCAAGGGCATCGGTCCGACGTATACTGACAAGGTGTCGCGCAATGGTTTGCGCGTGGGCGATATCCTCGACGGCTTCAATGAGAAGTATGCTGCCCACAAGGCCCGCCACGAGGCTATACTGAAGAGCCTGAACTATCAGGTTGACAGCGCTGCGTTTGCCGAGGTGGAGAAGAAGTGGCTCGAGGGTGTAGAATACCTGCGCCAGTTCCATCTGGTGGACTCAGAGCATGAAATCAACCAGGTGCTGCGCTCAGGCAAGAGCATCCTCTGCGAGGGCGCCCAGGGAACAATGCTCGACGTGGACTTCGGCAGCTATCCCTTCGTGACGTCGTCGAACACCATCTGTGCTGGTGCCTGCACAGGTCTGGGCATTGGCCCCAACAAGATTGGTGAGGTGTTTGGCATCATGAAGGCCTACTGCACGCGCGTAGGTGCCGGACCGTTCCCCACGGAGCTGTTTGACGAGACAGGCAAGAAGATTCGCGACCTGGGCCATGAGTATGGTGCCGTGACAGGACGCGAGCGCCGCTGTGGCTGGATAGACCTGGTGGCCCTGCGCTACAGCATCATGGTGAATGGCGTGACGCAGCTCATCATGATGAAGAGCGACGTGCTGGACGACTTCGATACCATCAAGGCCTGCACGTCATACAAGGTGAACGGCGTCGAGACGCGCGACTTCCCCTACGACATCGAGAAGGGCATAGAGCCCGTCTACAAAGAGCTGCCGGGATGGAAGACGGACATGACGCAGTTTACCTCTGAGGACCAGTTCCCCAAGCAGTTCAGCGACTACATCAAGTTCCTGGAGCAGGAGCTGGAGACGCCCATCAAGATTATCAGCATCGGTCCTGACCGTGCACAAACCATCGTGAGAAAATAATGGCACAAAAACCTTCCGTTCCCAAAGGGACGCGCGACTTCGGCCCCATAGAGATGGCCAAGCGCAACTATATCTTCAATACCATCCGCGAGGTCTATGCCCTCTATGGCTTCCAGCAGATAGAGACGCCAGCCATGGAGACGCTGCAGACGCTGATGGGCAAGTATGGCGAGGAGGGCGACAAGCTGCTGTTTAAGGTGCTGAACTCAGGCGACTGCCTGGCGAAGGTCAGCGACGAAGAGCTGCAAGAGCGCAATACGCTGCACCTGGCCTCGAAAATGTGCGAGAAAGGACTGCGCTACGACCTCACCGTACCCTTCGCCCGTTATGTGGTGATGCATCGTGAGGAGCTGCAGCTGCCTTTCAAGCGCTACCAGATTCAGCCCGTATGGCGTGCTGACCGTCCCCAGAAGGGGCGCTACCGTGAGTTCTACCAGTGCGACGCTGACGTCGTGGGCTCTGACTCACTGCTCAACGAGGTGGAGCTGATGCAGATAGTCGACACGGTATTCTCGCGCTTCGGCATTCGCGTGCAGATCAAGATTAATAACCGCAAGATACTCTCCGGCATTGCTGAGGTCATCGGCGCTGCCGATAAGATAGTAGACATCACCGTTGCCATTGACAAGCTTGACAAGATAGGCATCGACAATGTCAACCAGGAGCTGCGCGAGGACGGACTGACGGAGGAGCAGATTCAGAAGCTGCAGCCTATCATCATGCTCTCAGGCAGCAATGAGGAGAAGCTGGCAACGATAGCCGGCGTGCTGAAGGACAGCGAGACAGGACAGAAGGGTGTTGAGGAGCTCCGCTATATCCTTGACGTCCTCAAGTCGGTGGGGCTGAAGAATGAGATACAGCTCGACCTGACCTTGGCACGCGGACTGAACTACTACACAGGCGCCATTTTCGAAGTGAAGGCACTGGATGTGCAGATAGGCTCCATCACTGGTGGCGGACGCTATGACAACCTGACAGGCATTTTCGGCATGCCAGGCCTCTCAGGCGTGGGCATCTCCTTCGGAGCTGACCGCATCTACGACGTGCTGAACCAGCTCGACCTCTATCCGAAGGACTCCGTGACAGGCACCCAGCTGCTGTTCATCAACTTCGGCGACAAAGAGACGGCCTACTGCCTGCCTATTATAAATAAGGTTCGCGCCAATGGCATCAGAGCTGAGATTTACCCTGACGCTGCCAAGATGAAGAAGCAGATGTCGTACGCCAATGCCAAGCAGATTCCCTTTGTCGCCCTTGCTGGCGAGAACGAGATGGTAGAGGGCAAGGTGACGCTGAAGAACATGGAGACAGGCGAGCAGCAGATGCTGACGGCAGCAGAACTCACAGAGAAACTGAAAAACTGATAAACAGATAAGGCAATGAAAAAGCTACTCTTAGCAGCCCTGGCACTGTTTATGCTCACCTCAATGACCAAAGACAAGGTGACGACGATTTTCGTTATTGGCGACTCCACAGCAGCCAAGAAGGACATTTCCGGCGGCAAGCAGGAACGCGGATGGGCCATGGCCCTGAAGTGCTATTTCGACACGGCGTATATCCGTGTGGACAACCATGCTGTCAACGGCCGCTCATCGAAGAGCTTCATCGACGAAGGACGCTGGGACAAGGTGCTCTCGCTGATGAAGCCTGGCGACTACGTCATCATCCAGTTCGGTCATAACGACGAGAAACCCCAGGCAAGCCGTCATACCGACCCAGGCTCGACGTTTGACTACAACCTGGCCAAGTTCGTACGAGAGACGCGAGAGCATGGCGGCATACCCGTCTTAATGAACTGCGTCGTGCGTCGTAACTTCACCATCCAAGTACCCAAGAACGATGATGACGAGAAGCTGCGCACGCAGACCTTCAAGGATGCACCCAAGACGATTGAAGGCGACACGCTGGTAGACACCCACGGGCTTTACGCCGTAGTCCCTCGCGACGTCGCCCGCAGAATGAACTGCCTGTTTGTCGATGCCAACAAGATTACACATGACCTGGAACAATCGTTGGGTAGGGAAGGCTCCAAGAAGTTGCACATGTGGTTCCTGCCTGGCGAAGAACCCAGCGAACCCAAAGGCAAGCAGGACAACACCCACTACAGTATCTATGGTGCCCACCAGGTGGCCAGCCGACTGGCCGACGCCCTCTGCCAGGAGATACCACTGCTGCAGAAGTATCGTAAATACGACGACCCCTGTAATATTGACAAAGAATAAATTAAGCCACTGTCGAAAACAATTCCTGCAAAACACTTGCAGGATTTGATTTTTCTCTGTATCTTTGCAAAACAATATTCATTTATTACTAACTAAACAAATATTTAAGGATTATGAAGAAGAAGTTTATCTGCGCCGTATGTGGATATATCTACGAAGGCGATGCTGCACCCGAGAAGTGCCCCATCTGTAAGGCTCCAGCCTCGAAGTTCTCTGAGCTGAAGGAAGATGGTGACGTGACCTATGCTACTGTCCACCGCATTGGTGACGGCAAGCCCGAGGGCGTCTCACAGGAGATGATTGACGACCTGCGCAACCACTTCAACGGGGAGTGCAGCGAGGTTGGTATGTATCTGGCCATGGCCCGTCAGGCCGACAGGGAAGGCTATCCTGAGATTGCCGAGGCTTTCAAACGCTACGCCTTCGAGGAGGCTGACCACGCCTCTCGCTTCGCTGAACTGCTGGGCGAGTGCGTATGGGACACCAAGACCAACCTCGAGAAGCGCGCTGCTGCCGAGGCTGGTGCCTGCGAAGACAAGTTCCGTATTGCCAAGAACGCCAAGGCCGCTGGTTTCGACGCCATCCACGACACTGTTCACGAGATGGCCAAGGACGAGGCTCGTCATGGTGCCGGCTTTGCAGGTCTGCTGAAACGCTACTTTAAGTAAAAAGGTAAAAAAGGCAAAAAAGCCCAAGGGCAGATAATAAAACCCGCAAAAAGTCGTTTTATCTATGTTATGATAAGACGACTTTTCTTTTTCATCTTCGCCATAGCGGTACTGCTGACGGCCTGTTCCGACAACGAGACGTTCAGCACGTCCTCGGGCAACCGCCTGACATTTTCGGAGGATACCATCTTCTTCGACACCCTGTTTAGCGCCGTGCCTTCGACCACCCAGACTTTCTGGGTGCATAACGATACGGATGACGGCATCCGCATTCAGACTGCCCGTCTGGAGCGAGGCACCCAGTCAGGCTTCCGCGTCAACATCGACGGCACCTACCTGAACCCCGTAGGCAACGACTTCGAGGTGCGCAAAGGCGACTCCCTGCTGGTATTCGTTGAGGTTACCACGCGTGAGGTACATGCCGAAGAGCCCCAACTGGTTGAGGACAACCTCATACTGACCCTCGAGAGCGGCGTTGACCAGCGCGTCAATCTACGCGCCATGAGCTGGGATGCCGTGAAGCTGACCGACCTGGTTATCAGTCGCGACACCACGATTGAGACCAGCCGCCCCGTCATCGTCTATGGCAGCGGCATACTTGTCGAGCAGGGTGCCAAGCTCACCCTCCGCAACACCATCCTCTACTTCCACGATGGTGCCGGACTGACAGTGAGCGGCCAGATAGACGCTGACAGCTGCCTGTTCCGCGGAGACCGCCTGGACTACATGTTCGACTACCTGCCTTACGACCGCATCCCAAGCCAGTGGGAAGGCATCTACCTGACACCCGAGTCTTCAGACAATACCCTGTCAAACTGCACGATAAACAATGCCGTCTATGCCCTCGTCTGCGACAGCACCGACCTCATTCTCAACAATACCGTCATTCATAACGCTGGCGGCGGTGGGCTCTATGCACGTTACTCGGCACTCTACATCGAGTACTGCCAGTTTACCAACACGTACGGCGACTGCGTATACCTTGAAGCCTGCGAGGCCGAGGTCGACCACTGCACCATTGGCCAGTTCTATCCTTTCTCAGCCAACCGTGGTGCAGCCTTGCGCTTCCGAAATGCCAAGGCGGGCCCCATGCTGCTGTCATGCACCAATACCCTCGTGACAGGCTATGAAGCCGATGTCCTCATGCGTGAGAAGACCGACTCCATTGCCCCCATCGATTTCTATTTCGGAAACTGCCTGCTTCGCACCGACAGCGTCAGCGACCCTGAACGGCTCGTCGACATCCTCTGGGAGACTCCGAAAGACTCCGTCCAGGGCACGAAACATTTTAAAACTATCGATGAAGATAAGTTCTATTACGACTTCTCCATCGATAGCATTTCTCCCGCTTTTGCTCGACGCATCGGCAGGATTCTGGAATAGCCCCTCGGCCCGCATGATAGCGAGCCGACAGGGTAGGCGACGCTTAGTAGTTCTCGGCTTTCACCTGGAAGTACGACTGCGGGTGGTTGCATACCGGGCACTCCTCAGGAGCCTTCTTGCCCACGACGATATGGCCGCAGTTTGAACACTGCCAAATGACGTCCCCGTCCTTCGAGAACACCTGCTCCTTCTTCACGTTGTCCAGCAGCTTACGGTAGCGCTCCTCGTGCTCCTTCTCAATGGCAGCAACCCCCTCGAACTTCTCAGCAATCTCAGGGAAGCCCTCCTCGCGGGCCTCACGGGCCATGCGGGCATACATGTCAGTCCACTCGAAGTTCTCGCCGCCGGCAGCAGCCTCCAGGTTAGACGCCGTGTCCTTGATGGCGCCGCCCTCCAACAGCTTGAACCACATCTTGGCATGCTCCTTCTCGTTGGCAGCCGTCTCCTCAAAAATGGCGGCAATCTGCACATAACCGTCCTTCTTGGCCTTCGAAGCCCAGTAGGTGTACTTGTTGCGAGCCATCGACTCACCTGCAAAAGCCTCCTGCAGGTTCTTCTCAGTCTTTGTTCCTTTCAGTTCTTTCATAATCATTGCTTTGTTTAGTTTATCATAAAAAAAGGTTTGTCATGTAGTACGGTACGGACGGGCAGGGCAGGGCGCCAGGGCCGTTCACACCGAGATTTCGCCACGGATGCTCTCGCTCATCAGCCGCCGCACGTCCTCAGGGTCTTTGTAGTGCGACTGCAGGAACATCAGTTTCGTCACGGCACTCTCCACCGTCGAGTCATAGCCGCTCACAACGCCAGCCTCCTGCAGGTGGTAGCCCGTGTCGTAGCGCCCCATCTCCACGCACCCCTGCATGCATTGGCTAATGTTGACAATGACCTTGCCGTTCCTGGTGCCCTCCTTCAGTGCCTGCAGCAGCCAGGGAGACTGCGGTGCGTTGCCGCTGCCGAAGGTTCGCATGACGATGGCGCGCAGGTTCGGCGTATGGATGATGTGCCTGATCAAATCCTCACGTATGCCTGGAAAGAGCGAGAAGATAATGACGTTGTTATCCAGTCTGAAGTGCGGCTTCACGGGTTTCTCCCAGTCAGGTTTCAGGATGCGCCCGCTATGGTAGGTGATGTTCACGCCTGCATCTACCAGATGCGGATAGTTGAACGACTCGAAGGCATTGAACTCCTCAGCGCTCTGCTTGGTCGTCCTGTTGCCGCGCAGCAGGTGGCCTCCGAAGTAGATGCCCACCTCGGGCACCCTGGCATGGCCTTCGTCGTCCTTGGCTGCCGCAATCTCAATGGACGTTATCAGGTTCTCCTTCCCGTCGGTACGTAACTGTCCTATAGGCAGTTGCGAGCCGGTAAAGATGATCGGCTTGGTAAGGTTCTCCATCATGTAGCTCAGTGCCGAGGCCGTGTACGCCATGGTGTCGGTGCCATGCAGCACGACGAAGCCGTCGTACGCCTCGTAGCGGTCGGCAATGACGTGGCTGAGCTCGGTCCACAGGCGCGGCGACATGTCGCTGGAATCAATCGCCGGCCGGAACTGGAAGGTGTCAATCTCGAGGTCAAACTGCTCCAGCTCGGGGACGTTCAGCAGCAGGTGCTCGAAGTCGAACGGCTCCAGTGCACCCGTCTGCGGGTTACGGTTCATGCCGATAGTCCCGCCCGTATAGATAAGTAGTACCTTGCTAACCATGTTGCAAAGATACACTAATTTACAATAAAAACCAAATTTTCTTTGGCTTTTTGCTCAAATTGCAGTAACTTTGCACCTATGAACCAGCAAGTATGCATTTTTACCGGAGCCAGACCCAACTTTGTGAAGGTGGCGCCCATCATCCGGGCCATCGAAAAGACGGAGGGCATCAGCTACCGACTGCTCTTTGCAGGCCGTCAGGACGACCCCACACTCGAGCCGACACTCTTCAGCGACCTGCAGATGCCGCGCCCCGACGTCTGCCTGGGCGTGGACTGCGAGAACCTGAATGAGCTGACGGGCAGGGTGATGTCAGAGTTTGAGAACTACCTGGAGCAGAACGCCACCGACACAGTGATTGTCGTCGACGACCTTGCCTCAACCATGGCTGCCGCCATTGTCACGAAGAAGCGCGGCCTGCGGCTGGCACACCTCGTGGCTGGCACACGCTCGTTTGACATCTGCATGCCGAAGGAAATCAACCGCCTTGTCATCGACGGCCTGAGCGACCTGCTCTTCACTGCCGGCGAGGGCTCGAGCAGCATAGCCACCCGTGGCGGTGCCGAAAGAAACAAGATATTCATGGTGGGCAACATCCTCATGGACTCGTTGCGCTACAACCGCGACCGCTGGCAGCGTCCCGCCTGTCTCGACGGCATCGCGGACGGCAGCTACCTCGTGTTCACTATCAACCGCCGCGCCCTGCTGGCCGATACCGACAACCTGCAGCGCATGCTTACCGCCATCAGCGACTCTGCCGCCGGCATGCCCGTCATAGCCCCCCTGCGCGGCGAGGCACGGCGCGTCGTCAGCACCCTGACGTCGTCGTTGACGCTCTGCGACCCTCTGTCATACCTCGAGTTCGGATACCTGACTGCCCACGCCAAGGCCATCATCACCGACTCCGGCAACGTAGCCGAGGAGGCGACCTTCAACAATGTGCCCTGCATGACGCTCAACAGCTATACCGAGCACCAGGAGACTGTCCGTCAGGGCACGAACGTCCTCGTTGGTGAAGATGCCGGACGCCTGCGCGACGCACTCGCACAGCTGCAGTCTGGCCAGTGGAAACAAGGCACGCTGCCCGACCGCTGGGACGGCCGCACAGCAGAGCGTATCATTCAAATCCTCCTGTCATGAAAACTATCTTAGTACTCCTTGTCGGCTGGTTAGCCGACCGCTTCATAGGCGACCCCGCATGGTTGCCGCACCCCATCGTATTGTTCGGCAAGATGATAGCCTGCTGCGAGCGCTGGCTGAACCGCGGACGCTTCCGCATGTTCAAGGGTGCACTCGTGGCGCTGCTGCTCATTGCCGCAGTCTTTGCCGCCTTCTTCTACCTCATGCGCTGGCTCGACGGCATCAACGTCTTCCTCAGCATGGGCGTCAAGGCCGTATGCGTCTTCTTCTGCTTAGCCGGAACCACGCTTATCCGCGAGGTGCGCGCCGTGTTCCAGGCCTTGGAGCGCTCGCTCGACGAAGGGCGCCGGCAGGTGGCACGCATCGTCGGACGCGACACACAGAACCTCTCCGAACAGGAGGTCAAGGCAGCAGCCCTCGAGACGCTGGCCGAGAACCTCAGTGACGGCGTCGTCGCCCCCCTGTTCTGGTATATGCTGCTGGGCGTTCCGGGCATGATGGCCTATAAGATGGTGAACACCCTGGACTCGATGATTGGCTACCGCACGGAGCGCTACAAGGACTTCGGCTGCTGGGCGGCACACATCGACGACGTGGCCAATTACCTTCCGGCACGCATCACCGCACTGCTCATGCTGCTCCTGACGTGGCACTTCGGCAGGCTGCCCCAGGTGACATGGTTCGGACGCGAGCAGGACAGCCCCAACAGCGGCTATCCCGAGGCAGCGCTGGCCAGCATCCTCGACTGCCGTCTGGGAGGTCCGCACACCTACTTCGGTGAAGTGTTCAAAAAGCCTTGGATAGGTTCTAATCCCCGCCCGCTGACTACCGACGACATGCGTTATGCCTGCCGCATCAACCGGCGCGTAGAGTCATTCATGGTATTCCTCGTGGTTATCATCCTTTATATCACCTGACCGCAAAGGGACAGGACTCCTTCCTCCGCCCGACCACCAAGGGGCACGACGTGTCAGGCCTGCCGTCACGCTGAGCTTGCGGCCTACTTCTCGTCCAGCAGGTCGGGGCGCAGGCGCCGTGTACGCTCCATGGCCTGCTCCAGCTCCCAGTTTCTGATCTTCGCCTCGTTGCCCGACAGCAGAATCTCGGGCACCTTCCATCCTTTGTAGTCTGCAGGCCGCGTGTAAATCGGGGCTGCCAGCAGGTCGTCCTGGAAACAGTCGCTGAGTGCCGACTGCTCGTCGCCGATGACCCCCGGCACCACACGCACCACGGCATCGGCTATCATGGCGGCCACCAGTTCGCCGCCCGTCAGCACGAAGTCGCCAATCGAAATCTCGCGGGTGATGAGATGGTCGCGCACGCGCTGGTCAATGCCCTTGTAATGGCCGGCCAGGATGATCAGATTGCCTTTTAGCGACAGCTCGTTGGCTATGTGCTGGTCAAAGCGCTCCCCGTCAGGCGACGTGAAGATGATCTCGTCGTAGTCGCGCTCCTGCTTCAAGGCACTGATGCAACGGTCAATCGGCTCGCACTGCATGACCATGCCCGCACTGCCGCCGTACGGGTAGTCGTCAACGCGCCGCCACTTGTCCAGCGTGTAGTCTCTCAGGTTATGCAGGCGAATCTCTGCCAGACCCTTCTTCTCAGCCCTGGCCAGGATGGACTCGTGGACGAAGCCCTCCAGCATTTCGGGCAGTACGGTAATAATGTCTATTCTCATCAGTTTTCTCCAATTATCAGTGACTGTTAGGGGCAGGGCTGTCGTAGAACTTGATGACGCGGTCAATGTACTGCTCGCCCTCGCGACGCCCCATCTGGTAGACCCGCTGCATGAGCTCGGGGTCGTGCGAAACATGCCCAATGGGTATCTTTTCAGCGGGGCGGATGACCAGACAGCGACCTTCACGCTCTGCTTGAGCCACAAAGTCTAACTGCTTGTTATACATCAGATGACGCTCGTCGAGCGCCTTTATCATCTTTGGGTAGCGGCGCAGCGACAGGCGCATCAGGGGCATCAGCCGGCTATGGCTCTTGCGGTACCCCAGCGGCTGCGTCAGCACCACTACGTTGCGCGAGTATCCCTGACCCTCGAAGTACGCCAGGGGAATGCTGTCGGCAACACCGCCGTCCAGCAGGCGACGGCCCTGCACCTCGACCACGCGCGAAGCCAGCGGCATCGATGCCGACGCCCGCAGCCACTCCAGCTCGTCGTAGTCAACATGGTCCATCTGGTGGTACACCGGCAGTCCCGTCTCCACGTCGGTACACACCACGACGAACGCCATGGGATTGGACTCGAAGGCTGCGGTGTCAAAGAGGTCATATTCGTACGGCACCACGTGGTAGCCAAACTGCGCGTTGAAGTAGTCGCCGCTCGTCAGAAGCGAGCGCAGCCCGCTGTAACGGGCGTCATTAGCGAAACGGACATTGTAGCGGATGGCGCGCCCAGCCTGTCCTGACTTGTAGTTACAGCCGAAGGCAGCTCCCGCCGACACACCGATAAGACCGTCAGGGCGCACGCCGTGCTCCATCATCACGTCCGTCACGCCGGCCGACCACAGCCCGCGCATGGCGCCACCTTCAAGAACCAATCCTTTCTTCATTGTTTTCGCATGCAAAGGTACTGCATTTTCACGAAACGGCCAAATTTTCAACCGCCATAATCCAGCGCCTGACACCCGTCTATCTCCCGACCTGCTCCCATTTAGCTCCCATTTACATCCCATTCTATAATTGGGAGCTAAATGGGAGCTAAATGGGAGCAGCTTGGGAGGTAAGCGCTTTTTGGGCGCTTAATTGTTGTATTCCTGCCAGGACTTGATCTTGATGTCGTCCTGCTTCAAGGCCGTGAAGGCTTCAATGTAAGCCTTGGCCAGACGCACGTTGGTCATCAACGGAATGTTATGGTCGATGGCACCACGACGGATGCGGTAGCCGTTGGTCAGCTCGCGCTTCGTGTGGTTCTTCGGCACATTCACGATGAGAGAGAAGGCATGGCCGGCAATCATGTCCATGACGTTGTTGGGACCGTCCTCATCAGGCCAGGAGACAGCCGTGGCCTCGACGCCGTTGGCATTGAAGAACTCCGCTGTGCCGCCCGTGGCGTACACCTTGTAGCCCTTCTTCACCAGCTGCTTTGCAGGCTCCAGGAGACTGACCTTGCCCTTGGCGGCACCCGACGAGATGAGGATGCTCGAGCCTTCGACAGGCAGCTTGTAGCCTGTGGCGATGAGGGCGTTGAGCAGGGCCTCGTTGAGGTCGTCGCCCAGACATCCCACCTCGCCCGTCGACGACATGTCTACGCCCAGCACGGGGTCGGCGTTCTGCAGTCGTGCAAACGAGAACTGAGAGGCCTTGACGCCGATACGGTCAATGTCGAACTCCGATTTGTCGGGGCGCGAGTAGGGTGCGTCGAGCATGATCTTGGTGGCAGTCTCAATGAAGTTGCGCTTCAGGATCTTCGACACGAAGGGGAATGAGCGCGAGGCACGGAGGTTACACTCAATGACCTTGACCTCGCGGTTCTTGGCAAGGAACTGGATGTTGAACGGACCCGAGATGTTCAGCTCCTTGGCTATCTTGCGGGCAATCTTCTTAATCTGACGGATGGTAGAGAAGTAGATGTGCTGGGCGGGGAATACCATGGTGGCGTCGCCGGAGTGGACACCAGCGTACTCGACGTGTTCCGAGATGGCGTACTCCACGACCTCGCCCTTGTCTGCCACGGCGTCGAATTCTATCTCCTTGGTCTCCTGCATGAACTGCGACACTACCACGGGGAACTCCTTGCTGACTTCAGTCGCCATGTTGAGGAAGCGGTGCAGCTCTTCGTCGTCATAGCAGACGTTCATGGCTGCGCCGGAGAGCACGTACGACGGGCGTACCAGCACGGGGTAGCCCACTTCCTCGACGAACTCCTTGATGTCGTCGAAGCTGGTCAGCGCGCGCCATGCGGGCTGGTCGATGCCGAGCTTGTCGAGGATGGCAGAGAACTTGTCGCGGTTCTCGGCGCGGTCGATGTCGACAGGACTGGTGCCCAGGACGGGTACACCCTGGCGGTGGAGCTTCATGGCCAGATTGTTTGGAATCTGACCACCCACGCTCACGATGACGCCGCGGGGCTCCTCGAGGTCGATGACGTCGAGCACACGCTCCAGTGACAGCTCGTCGAAGTAGAGGCGGTCGCACATATCGTAGTCGGTCGAGACGGTCTCGGGGTTGTAGTTGATCATGATGGACTTGTACCCCAGCTTGCGGGCGGTGTTGATGGCGTTGACCGAGCACCAGTCGAACTCCACGCTTGAGCCGATACGGTAAGCTCCGGAACCCAGAACGATGACCGACTTCTCGTTCTTATAGTAAGAGATGTCGTGCGCGGGCGTGTAAGGCTTGCCGTCGGGCTGAGCGAAGGCCGGCGTATGGGTATAGGTGAAATAGAGGTAGTTGGTCAGTTCGGGATGTTCTGAGGCCACCGTGGGAATGCGCTTCACGCTGGGCACGATGCCCTTCTGCTTGCGCAGCTGGCGCACCTGCAGGTTCTCTTTCTCCATGTTGCCGCCCTGAGGCTTCAGCACGAAACGCGCTATTTGGAAATCAGAGAAACCGCATTGCTTCACTTCCAGCAGGAGCGCTGCGGGCAGGTCTTCCAGACGGTCGTAGCCCAGCAGCTGGTGCTTGAGGTCGACGATGTGCTTCAGACGCTCGAGGAACCACTTGTCTATCTTGGTCAGTTCCTCGATGCGGTCAATGCTGTAGCCTTCCTCCAGAGCTTCGGCGATGGCAAAGATGCGGAGGTCGGTGGGGTTGGCCAGCGCGTCCTCCAGGTTGTCGAACTTCGTGTGGTCGTTGCCTACGAAGCCGTGCATGCCCTGGCCAATCATGCGCAGACCCTTCTGAATCATCTCCTCGAAGGAGCGGCCGATGGACATAATCTCGCCGACAGACTTCATCGAGCTGCCGATGTGGCGGCTGACGCCTGCGAACTTAGTGAGGTCCCAGCGGGGTATCTTGCAGATCATGTAGTCCAGTGAGGGGGCGACGTAGGCTGACGAGGTTGTACCCATCTCGCCGATCTGGTCGAGTGTGTAGCCCAGTGCAATCTTGGCAGCCACGAAGGCCAGGGGATAGCCTGTAGCCTTGGAGGCCAGGGCGCTGGAACGTGACAGGCGGGCGTTGATTTCAATGATGCGATAGTCGTTGGTGGTGGCGTTGAATGCGAACTGGATGTTGCACTCGCCGACAATGTTCAGGTGGCGTACGCAGCGGATGGTGATGTCCTGCAGCATTTTCACCTGCTCCTCGGTGAGCGAGCACGTGGGGGCAACGACGATGGACTCACCCGTGTGGATGCCCAGGGGGTCGAAGTTTTCCATCGAGGCCACGGTAAAGCAGTGGTCGTTGGCATCACGGATACACTCGAACTCTATCTCCTTCCAGCCCTTCAGCGACTCCTCAACCAGAATCTGGGGAGCGAAGGTGAAGGCTGACTCGGCCAGCTCGACGAAGGCCTTCTCGTCAGGACAGATGCCTGAACCCAGGCCGCCCAGGGCGTACGCCGAACGAATCATGATGGGGAAGCCGATCTCATGTGCGGCCTTGAGGGCGTCGTCCATGTTCTCAACGGCATGCGACACGGGTACCTTCAGCGCTATCTCGTCCAGCTTCTTGACGAAGAGGTCGCGGTCCTCAGTGTTCATGATGGCCTCGACGGACGTGCCGAGCACCTCGACGCCGTACTCCTTCAGCACGCCCGTCTGGTACAACTCAGTGCCGCAGTTCAGGGCCGTCTGGCCGCCGAAGGCCAAAAGGATGCCGTCAGGACGCTCCTTCTTGATGATTTCCGTGACGAAATGTGTGGTGACGGGCTGGAAGTACACCTTGTCTGCTATACCCTCAGAAGTCTGGATAGTAGCAATGTTGGGGTTTACTAACACCGAGGAGATGCCCTCCTCACGTAATGCTTTGAGCGCCTGCGAGCCCGAGTAGTCAAACTCGCCGGCCTGGCCGATTTTTAAGGCACCCGAACCGAGGACGAGTACCTTCTTGAGCTTCTTTGTCATATTGAAATTGTTATGTATGGTTTCATTCTAACCTGCAAAGGTACGAAAACTTGGGGAAACAGCAAAATAGAATGGGGGCTTTTTTAGTATTTTTCCGTTTTTATTTGTTTATGTTCAGATTATTTTGTACCTTTGCCGCTTGTGTAAGACTGATTAAGATGGTTTCCGTAGAAGGACTTAAGGTAGAATTCAGCGCCAAGCCGTTGTTCACAGACGTGAGTTTCGTGGTGAACGACAGGGACCGTATTGCCTTGGTGGGCAAGAACGGCGCGGGCAAGTCGACGCTGTTGAAGATACTCTGTGGACTGCAGCAGCCGACGGCGGGCTCGGTCAGCGTGCCGAACGACACGACGATAGGCTATCTGCCGCAGGTCATGGTGCTGCAGGACGACACTACTGTGCGCGAGGAGGCCCAGAAGGCGTTTGCCGACGTGGCTCGACTGAAGGAGCGGGTAGACCGTCTGCAGCAGCAGATGGAAGAGCGGACGGACTACGAGAGTGCCGGATACATGGCGCTGGTGGAGAAATTCACCCAGGAGCACGAACGCTACCAGATGATGGGTGCCGAGAACAAGGAGGCCGAGCTGGAGCGTACGCTGACGGGTCTGGGTTTCCTGCGCAGTGACTTTGAGCGGCCGACGAGTGAGTTCTCGGGCGGCTGGCGCATGCGCATCGAACTGGCCAAGATTCTGCTGCAGAAACCCGACGTGCTGCTGCTGGACGAGCCTACGAACCACCTGGACATTGAGTCCATCCAGTGGCTGGAGCAGTTTCTGGCGCAGTCGGCCAGTGCTGTGGTGCTGGTCAGCCACGACCGGGCATTCATCAACAACGTGTCGAACCGCACGCTGGAGATTTCCTGCGGGCGCGTCATTGACTATAAGGTAAAGTACAATGAGTATGTCGTCCTGCGCAAGGAACGCCGCGAACAGCAGCTGCGTGCCTATGAGAACCAGCAGAAGGAGATAGCCGACATGAGGCAGTTCATAGAGCGCTTCCGCTATCAGGCGACGAAGGCCGTGCAGGTGCAGCAGAAAATCAAGCAGCTGGAGAAGATTGTGCCTATTGAGATAGACGAGGTGGACAATGCCGCCATGCACCTGAAGTTCCCGCCGTGCCTGCGTTCGGGCGACTATCCCGTGATTTGCGACGAGGTTGCCAAGAGTTATGCCCATGTGGTGTTCGAGCATGTGAACCTGACCATCCGCAGGGGCGAGAAGGTCGCCTTCGTCGGCAAGAATGGCGAGGGCAAGTCAACGCTGGTCAAGTGCATTATGGGCGAGATACCCTACACGGGAACACTGAAGGTGGGACACAATGTGCAGATAGGCTATTTTGCGCAGAACCAGGCACAGCTGCTGGACGAGAGCCTGACGGTGTTCCAGACCATCGACAACGTGGCAAAGGGTGAGATTCGGCTTCGCATCAACGACATCCTGGGAGCATTCATGTTCGGGGGCGAGGAAAGCGATAAGAAGGTAAAGGTGCTCAGCGGCGGTGAACGCAGCCGACTGGCGATGATACGTCTGTTGCTGGAACCTGTGAACCTGCTGATACTCGACGAGCCGACGAACCATCTGGATATGGCGTCGAAGGACGTGCTGAAGGAGGCCATACGCGCCTTCGACGGTACGGCGATTATCGTCTCTCACGACCGCGAATTCCTGGATGGGCTGGTTACGAAGGTCTATGAGTTTGGTGGCGGCAGGGTCCGTGAACACCTGGGCGGCATCTATGACTTCCTGCAAACCCGCCAAATAACGGAGCTTAACCAGCTTGAAAGTTTACCTAAAGCAAAAGGGGAGTTTACCTCAGGTAAAAAGGAAGTTTACCTAAGGCAAAATCCTACGGAGGTTAATGCACCGTCAAAATCGCAAAGTTATTCGGAGCACAAAGAGCAACAGCGGCGTCAGCGGAAGGCTGAGAAAGCCGTTGAGGAGTCTGAACGCCGTATCGGTTCCATGGAACAGCGCCTGAAGGAGCTGGATGACTTGCTCATGAAGCCAGAGAACGCTGCAGATATGGAACTTGTGACTGAATATACAACTACCAAGGCGGCGCTCGACAAGGAGGTGGAACGCTGGGAGCAGTTGTCTGAGGAATTGGAAGAATTAACTAATTAATAGCACAGAAATGAAAAGAGTATTAACAATTATGGCATTTGTGACAATGGCTGTGTCGGCGTCGGCCCAGTTGCGTTCAGGCATCAACATGAACGACCTGGATACGAGTGTCCGACCCGGAGACGACTTTTTCGAGTATGCCTGTGGCGGATGGATGAAAGCAAACCCGCTGCCACCGGCTTATGCGCGCTACGGCAGTTTCGACAGGCTGGCAGAGGAGAACAATAAGCGTATCAACGGCATCCTGAAGGAGCTGCTGGAGAACTCATACGAGGATGGTAGTGTGGAGCAGAAGCTCAGCGACCTCTATAAGCTGGCGATGGATTCGACTCGTCGTGAACAGGAGGGACTGGCACCCATTATGCCACTCATTAAGGAGATGGAAGCTGCCAAGACCAAGGAGCAACTCTTTGAGATTCAGCTCAAGATGATGCCCTATGGCGAATCTGAGCTGTTCATGGCCGGTATCAGTGCTGATGAGAAAAACGCCGCGGAGAACATTCTGAACGTTTCGCAGGGAGGCCTGACTCTTGGACAGAAAGACTACTACCTGGAAACTGACGAGGCGACCACGAGAATCCGTGAGGCTTATAAGAAGCACATCGTCAGGATGTTCCTGCTCTTTGGCTTCAAGAAAGGCGAGGCCGAGAAGAAGATGAAGAACATTCTGAAGGTAGAGACAGTACTGGCCAAAGCCTCCAAGTCAAGGACGGAGTTGCGTGACCCCATAGCCAACTACAACAAAATGACGCTCAAGGAGTTCGCGGCCAAGTATCCGAACCTGCAGTTGGAGAAGCAGATGAATGCCAAAGGCATAGCCACGAAGTATATTCAAGATATGGTCGTGGGACAGCCTGCTTTCATGGAGGTGGCAGACAAGCTGTTTGCCAAGATGACGCCGGCAGAATTCCGCGACGTCATGGAGTGGGGCGTTATCGACGGCTCCACAGGCTATCTGAATGACGAAATCAGGCAGGCGAACTTTGATTTCTACGGAAAGGTCATGGCTGACCGTAAGACTGACCACCCCCTGTGGCGGCGGTCTACCAATCAGGTTCAGGGTGTCATGGGTGAGGCCTTGGGCAGGATTTATGTGCAAAAGTACTTCCCCGCATCTTCTAAGGAGCGCATGAAGACCCTTGTTGAGAACCTGCGCATTGCCCTGGGAGAACGTATTGCTGCCCAGGACTGGATGGACGATTCCACGAAGGTCAATGCACTGCTGAAGCTGAACACCTTCTACGTAAAGATAGGCTATCCCGATAGGTGGACTGACTTGAGCGAGTTGAAGATTGACGCAAAAAAATCTTACTATGAGAACATGAAGGAGTGTAGCCGTTTCTGGAACAAGTGGTACATCAATCACACAGCAGGTAAACCCGTTGACCGCGACGACTGGCACATGACGCCGCAGACAGTGAACGCCTACTATAACCCTACCACGAACGAAATCTGCTTCCCTGCTGGTATACTGCAAGTTCCGTTCTTTGATCCAACTGCTGATGATGCTTTCAATTATGGCGCTATCGGTGTGGTTATTGGACATGAGATGACGCACGGATTTGACGACCAGGGACGCCGCTTTGACAAGGAGGGAAACATGCATGATTGGTGGAAGGAATCGGATGGAAAAAACTTTATTGAAAGGACTGACAAGTATGCCGACTTCTTCTCGAACATCAAGGTGCTGCCCGACCTTAATGCGAACGGCCGACTGACACTGGGTGAGAACCTTGCTGACCACGGAGGCCTGCAGGTGGCATGGTATGCGTATAAGAATGCAACCAAGGGACAGACACTGCCGGTCATTGACGGTATGACTGCCGACCAGCGCTTCTTCCTGGCTTATTCAGGGGTATGGGCAGGCAATATCACGGAAGCCGAGATTCGAAACCGCACGAAGAGCGACCCTCACTCGTTGGGTCGTTGGCGCGTCAACGGAGCCCTTCCGCATGTCGATATGTGGTATGAGGCATTTGGTGTCAAGCCTGGTGATAAAATGTATCTTCCTAAGGAAAAAAGGCTCTCCCTTTGGTGAGTTTTGGCCCAAAATGCAGAAAAATGCCGTCGTAAATGTAAATTTACGGCGGTTTTTTGCTTTGTTTTAAAAATTATTAGTATCTTTGCAAAAATTATTACCAATCGAAGCAATTATGATAGATGATAATATCTTGAATACCCAGCGGACTCAGCGTACTGTCAGGCCCCAGGTAATGCAAAAAGAGAGGGAGCTGCCGGTTAACGACCAGCCCATGCAGATGCAGCAGCAACAGAGACAAGCTGCAGGTAAACCATGTCCCTATTGTGGCGCCATAAACGACCCGGAGGCCATGTTCTGTGCACAGTGTGGCCAGCCTATCAGTAAGACTGCTTGTCCGCATTGCGGGGCAGAGATGGATCCCGATGCCGACTTCTGTGAGGTGTGCCACCACTACGTACGTAAGGACGTCTGCTCCTTCTGCGGAGCCCATCTCTCAGGTAATGAGGCATACTGCCCTGAATGTGGCAGTCCTCGTGGCGGACTGGTTTGTCCGACATGCCATTCGCTGAATGACTTTGCCTTCTGCAAGAAGTGCGGTACAGCGCTGACAGAGGAGGCACGCATGTTGGTCAAGGAACTGCAGCGTAATCCTGACTATCAGGAACTGGTGGAAATCGTGCAGGACTTCTCGAAGCTTGAGAATGCGTTGCCTTACAACTCTGAGAGAGACATCCTTCGTGAGCAGACGAACATCAAGTTAAGGGAAAGAGTGCTGATGCTACTGGCTAAGGACGAAGGCGTGGAGAATCCCGTGATTCCTAAGATGGAGTCGAAGCGGATGACCAAGGAGGAACTGGAGGAGCAGAAGTCTGTCAAGATTAAGATGCTATCGGCCATCCTCGACAAGTTGGCAGTACCAGCAGGAGGCTCTCCCGCCAAGGCACGCAACTATGCCATGGCCAGCAAGCCTGTGGGCGTCCGTCTGGCATGGGTGTGCAACTTCAAGCATGCCATGCATAGCAGTCCTTGTGGATGTGCCAAGCCTCAGATGGGTGGCAAATGGGTGATATTAGGCAAGAACAATACAGCGGAAATTAAAGACGATAAATAGAAATATGGAAGAGACCATAAGAAATCCGAAGCTTTCTGTTACTTCCACTGTCCGTGTGGATTCATCCCCTTCGACGGCAAACGGCGACATGACGGTACGTCCGGGTGACTCCTCTCAGAACCAGACAGGTGGCGACGTCGAGTTTCTATTGAAGGGCAGGATGTATCGGAGCGTGAAGTGTCTTAGTGACAATTCGGGTGAAGCTCAGGTGTTTTTGGTTACGGGTGAAGAAGGTGAGCGAGTGCTCAAGATTTACTATCCTAACTTCACGATTAAGAAGACCTTGATGCGTATTATCCAGAATGTCGGCATGGAGATGATCGTCAAGATAGACGATTATGGAAAGACTTATGTCGACGGGAAAAGCCGCGACTATGAGCTGATGGAATATCTTCGTGGCGGTACTCTGAACGACTATGACTTGGACGGTGACTTTAACCAGTTCCGCCGTATTGCCTTGCAGGCGTCGGCAGCACTGGCATACTGTCATAACAATAATATTATCCACAAGGATATCAAGCCCGGTAACTTCTTTTTCAGGGAAAAGGATCATCGCGAGGTGGTGCTGGGCGATTTCGGCATATCCAGTGTGCTGGACAGTGACGAGAAGGTGCATCGCACGACGCAGGCCCGTACGCCCGTCTATGCTGCTCCTGAGATGTACAATGATGTCATTGACGGTGAGGTTGAAATCACGGCAGCAGTAGACTTCTATTCGCTTGGAATAACCCTGATGACGCTGTGGCTTGGCGAGAATCCCCTGAGTCAGAACGAGCGTGTCATGATGCGCAAGAAGAATGAGGGACGCCTGCCGCGAATCAACGAACTGCCTGACCGCGTCAAGATGATTGTTCAGGGTTTGACTTCGGTGAATCCTCAGACCCGTTGGGGATACGATGAGGTAGAACGCTGGTTCCTGGGCGAGGATGTGAAGATTGACCTGTCTTCACCGATACTGAAATACCGTAGCTTCATTGTCGACCCTGAGCGTAATCTTGTGGCAGACAATGTACATGAACTGATACCCCTCTTGCTGGACAATGAGCGCCTGGCTATCAGCTATCTGTATAATGGACGTATTGCCGGATGGTTGGAGCAGTGTGGCAACGTGAAGCTGAGCTCTGCCGTGAAGGATATCGTTGTTAACCGCTATCCTGTTGACCAGAAGGCAGGCTTGATGGCTGCAGTATATGTCATGGAGCCCACCTATCCGTACAAGGATGTCCGTGGTAATCTGTGCGACGACATCCATAGCGCTACCATCTCGCTGCTCAGCTATCAGGAAGACTACCAGATTGCCCTGAGGAATCCCAACGACACACTGTTCCTCTATCTGGAGTGTCATGCCAAGGCAGAAATTAATCGTCTGCGTTCTTACTTCGCTCCGGACAATAAAGTTGACGGACGCATTGCCATCCTGCGCATGGCTTATGAGATAGACAATGAGATTCCTTTCCTGGCGAAGTACCCGTCGTCTTCAGTGGCAGAGATTGTACACAGCTTTGGCTATGAGAACTGTTCCGACGATGAATGGATGAGTCTCAGCGACGGACGTTTCCTTTCATGGATGTATAGCCATGAAGACCACATGGCGTGTGAGGCCTTGCGTATCATGACGCAGGGACAGAAGCCGTCGCGTTCTTTGGGATATAAGGTCTTGTACAATATTGACCGCGATGCTGCCTACGACCTGCGTGAGGCAGAGTCGCCTTACAGCGTGGGCGTCGTGTTGCGTGATGAACTGAAGGAGTGGCAGAATCTGGATGAAAAAGAGTTTGAGCAGAAAATCCGTGACTATGCTGATCCGGAGGGCCGATTCTTCTATTTTGCCCAGCTGCACGGGTGGTTTGAGCAAATCAGTCAGGCACGTGCCTGCTTTGACATGAAGAGCGACGAGAATAAGGAACGTCTTGGTGCTTACGACCTGAAGACGGCAGCATATCGCTTCTGTCGCATTCTTGGTGTCACGCCCACATATATCCTTGAAGACGGTACGGAGTTGAAGTCGGGATTCTCCATTGACAAGGAGTCTTACCGCCCGCAGTTGTTGGCAGCTATGCGGAATGGCTCGCTGTGCCAGTGGATGTCTGTCTTCTACCATGAAGATCCCTCGAATGACTTCTCTGAGACGTACAGTTACGAGCGGAAACTGGAGGAATGGATTATCAGCTTGGGCGAAATCGACCAGAACAACACTTACTTCAAGCGTTACGGCAATGCCAAGGAGGAGACGGCGCGCAAATACAAGGATGTACGCATGGGCTATTATCGTGCCAAGGCCAAGGAGATGCGTTGGCGTATAGCCTTCTATTCCCTCTGTGGCCTCTGGGTGTTACTGCTTTTGCTGTGTGGTGTTACAGGACGGGAGTATCTGTTCCGCCATTCAACACTGATTATCGGTGTTCCCGTGGGCGGTATTACGGCAGTTATTGTAGGTCTGCGTGCCTATTTCCGAGGTTATGGTTTTGTAATGTCATGCCTTTGGGGACTGCTTGGTATGCTCTCTTCGCTGATACCAGTCTTGGTTTTGAAGACGGTAAACAACTCTTATCCGTCGTTCTTTGTCCCTGCCATCATTATTATTACCTTAATTTATATGGCTATTTGTCATGTGACCGATTATCGGAGCGACAGCAAGGGAGACAACCAGTTGATAAATGAGGTAATGGAAGACGACATCAAGTCTACGCTGATAGAACCACTGTTCTATACGTTCAAGCAGAAGTCCTTCAAGTTCAAAGGCTCTAAGTTCGGCATGCTGGACGATGTCACCAACCAGATACGTTCTATCAGTGGAGAGTCGGTTTTGCACTATATATTATGGAGTGCCATGGTGGGTATACTTCTCATTGAGATGATTGTATTCAATCCGAAGCTTCTTAATTATAAGAATCCGGATTTGGACAATATACGTGTGAGTCCGACTGACGTTGTCAAACAAATACAAAAGGACGTGGAATAACTATGATATGTGAGCATTGCCATCAGGAAAACCGTTCGATAGCCAAGTTCTGTCGTTGGTGCGGCCAACCGCTTGTTTCCCAAAACGTGTTGGACCGCATGGTTGGACTTGACGAGGTAAAGAAGCAGTTAAAGACCGTTGTCGATACTTATACCTATCTTCATTCGCGCAAGGACATTATGAATGTCCGCCTGAGCGTGAATGCCATTATTATTGGTGAGACAGGTACTGGTAAGACAGCACTAGCTGAGGTCATCCGTGACTATTTCTATCAGCACAAGATTATCGAGAAGCCCAAGCTGACCATGGTCGATGCCGTGGACTATCAGCGCTTCGTGGACAAATGGGACGAAAACGTGAAGAAAGCCAAGAACGGCATCTTGTTCTTCGATAATGTCCAGAAGTTGCTCCCAGACCGCTACTCCAACCAGGTAAATCCGTTAGACAAGCTTTTCGTCGAGATGGACAAGTGGGACGAGAATCCCATTGTGATGATTGCAGGTCTCCCCAAGGGTCTTGATGACTTCCTCTCTGCCAATCCGGCAGCTCAGAACCGTTTCAAGTATACCTTCCGTCTGCCTACTCCTGGTTATCAGGAACTGTGCGATATCTGTAAGCTTGAGTTGCGTACCAAATATGGTATTGCCGCCTATTCTCCTGAGGCTGAGCACAAGTTGCTGCGCTACTTCCAGTATCAGGTGAAAATCAAGGACGATACCTTCGGCTTTGCCCATCTGGCTGTCAAGACGGCTGAGGACATCTTTACTTCTTTCATCAGTCGTGGAGCAAATGCCGTCATGGTGGAGGAGCAGGACATCAGGGGCTATGTGCCAGAAGAACGTACGCTCGATGATATCCTTAGCGACTTTGACCGTTACATCGGCATGGACGAGGTTAAGAAAGCTGTCCGCGAAATTGCCTTTACTGTCCACAACAACGTTCAGCGTGCCCAGCGTGGTTTAGGAGAACAGAGCAAGCAAGGTATCCATATCGTGCTGACGGGTAATCCTGGTACTGGTAAGACGACCATTGCTCGTAAGTTGGGTGAGATATTGGAATCAATCGGCTACCTTGACAGTGGCCATGTTGTAGAGGTAGACCGTTCTAAGATGGTCAGCCCCTATCAGGGTGAGACGCCTAAGGTTGTCGACCGTCTCTGCGACAAGGCCATGGGTGGCATTCTCTTTGTTGACGAGGCTTACACGCTAGCTCCTCTAAGTCAGAGTGGCGACCGCGACCAGCAGGGTGCTCAGGCTCTTGAGCAGCTGATGAAGCGCATGGAGGACGACCGTGGTAAGTTTGTGGTCATTGCTGCCGGATATCGTCAGGAGATGGACAACCTCTTCCGCATCAATCCTGGTGTGCGTAGCCGTTTCAGCTACTTCCTCAATATCGACGACTATAATCCCGATCAGCTTTACCAGATTATGGGCGTCTTTGCCAAGGAGAAGAAGTACCAGTTTACGGCAGAGGCTGAAGAGCTGACGTTGAAGATGATTACGGAGTTATACAACTCACGTGACAAGGACTTCGCCAACGGACGTACCATGCGTCAGTTGTTCGACAAGATTTGCTCTAAGCAGGCCGAACGTCTGCAAAAGGGAGACATGTCTGCGTTGACCAATGAGGAGCTGATGACCATCGACGTGTCTGATATTCCTTACGAGGCTCCCAAGACTGTCGACTATACCGAGTGTCTTGCCAAACTCAACGGCATGGTCGGCTTGGCTGCCGTCAAGAAAGAAATTACCAATCTTGCAGCCTTCCTTAATCTCCAGATCAGGCGTGGTGAAACGAACACCTTCCAGGGCAAGCACTATGTATTTACAGGTAATCCTGGTACTGGTAAGACGACGGTAGCTCGCATTATGGCTGATGTCTTCCGCACCTTGGGTATCCTGTCCCGTGGTCAGTTGATTGAGGCTGACCGCAGCAAGCTTGTTGCAGGCTATTCCGGACAGACAGCCATCAAGACTAACCAACTGATAGACTCTGCCATGGGTGGTGTGCTGTTCATTGATGAGGCATATACGCTGAAGTCCAGCGACCAGGACTCTTTTGGTGCAGAGGCCATTGATACGCTGTTGAAGCGCCTTGAGGACGATCGTGGTAAATTCATCTGTATCGTCGCTGGTTACACTGACCAGATGCACGACTTCATTGATACCAACCCTGGACTGAAGAGTCGTTTCACACAGACGATTCACTTCGACGACTACACGCCTGACGAGTTGACTGAAATCTTCATCAATCTGGCCAAGGGTAAGAACTTTACCGTTGACGAAGAGACCAAGGGTGCTATCCATCGTCAGTTCGAGCAGCTGTACCTGCGTCGTGACAAGAACTTCGGCAATGCCCGTGAGGCCCGTCGTATCTTCGACCAGGCTGTGGAGAAGCAGAGCCAGCGTCTGGTGAACGAGATGAACAATCCGGACTTCAACAACGACGACATGTATCGTATCACGTCTGCTGACCTGCCGATGGCTCAGAGCGAGCAGGCTCGTCCGCTTGATGAGGTGCTCAATGAGCTTGACGACTTCGTCGGTATGCGTTCTGTCAAGAACATGATTCGTCGTCTGGCTGTACAGAGCATGTTCATGAAGCAGCGTGCTGCATTGGGTGCAGGCAAGGTACAACAGATGTCCATGAACTTCATCTTGACAGGTAATCCTGGAACAGGTAAGACTTCGGTTGCCCGTAAGATGGGTGAGGTGCTGCAGTCCATGGAGATTCTTCCCACCAACCGTGTTATCGAGGCCAGTCGTGCAACACTGGTTGGAAAATACATGGGAGAGACGCCGAAGATAGTCAACAATATGTGTGATAAGGCCATGGGCGGCATTTTGTTTATTGATGAGGCCTATACGCTGTCTTCTGAGAACGACCAGTATGGCAAGGAGGCCATCGACACCTTGATGAAGCGTATGGAGGACGACCGTGGTAAATTTGTCGTCATAGCTGCTGGCTATAAGGACGACATGGAAACCTTCCTGACTGTTAATCCTGGTTTGGCCAGCCGTTTCTCGCATAAGATGCATATTGACGACTATAATGAGGACGAGCTGCTTGCTATCTACAAGAAGATGGCTTCAAAGGACAATTACAGGCTATCACCAGAGGCAGAGTTCAAACTGATGGATCTGATTTGTCGTATGGTTGTCAGCAAAAACGAGTCGTTTGGCAATGCCCGTGAAATGCGCAATATGCTCGATGATACCATCCAGCGTCTCTCCATGCGTGTCAGTCAGATGAATGCCTCTGAGATTACGCCTGAGACCTATCAGATAATTACGCCAGAAGATATTAAAGAAGAATTATGATTATTTGCCCAAGTTGTAAAGAAGAAATAGAAGACAGTTCACACTTCTGCGACCAGTGTGGACAGGAACTAGTATACTGCAGCAGCTGTGGTCGTGTGGGTATGGGACGCCGTTGCACTTATTGTGGCGGACTGATGATGAGTGCTGATGAGCAGAAGAATGCTCCCAATCAGTCTCAGAAGAATAATCCTCCCAGTCTCTCGTATGCTTTTACTACGAGGGGCTCGCAAACCAATCCGAATGCTGGTGCTCCACCAATACCTGCTCAGAATGGTATTCCCACGCTTACCTTATATAACCCCAGCCTCGACATTCGTATGATAGGTGTCAATGGTGCCATTATCGGCCGTCGTCAGGGGCCATATGCAAAGTTGTTTGATGGGAATATGTACATCTCAGGCGTCCATGCTCAACTGATTTATAAGCCCGATACGGGTTGGTGTATTATTGACAAGCATTCGTCAAACGGCACTAAGTTAAATCAGCGTGACGTATTGCCTGATGTTCCGATGTCAATTAAGAGTGGTGATATTGTTACACTGGCTAACATTAATCTTCAGGTCAGTGTCAATTAACATGCATTGAGTATTTGTTTTTATGAGCAGAATAAGTTTGAGTGCGGCCAGCCGTGTCGGTTGTGTCAGAAGTAACAATGAGGACATGGTGCTCGCATACGATAAATATATACGTAGTGACGTATATAGCACAGAATTCATGACAGAGAGTATCGACCGTTTCGTCATTGCTGTTGCTGACGGGATGGGCGGACATAATGCTGGCGAAGTGGCCAGTAGCGATACTTTGACGAATTTGTCGTTTTTCCTCAATGACTTGCCTCGCGGTCTGAGCAGCTATGAGTTTAATGAGATGATGATGGAGTGGTTACAGTCCATCAATCAGATTATCGACTCCAAGGGTCGTGTCAATCCCTCCATGTCAGAGATGGGTACCACGCTCGTTGGTTTGGTCTATTATAATAAAAAGTATTACTGGATGAACTGTGGTGATAGTCGTCTCTATCGTTTTCGCGACGGCCATCTCATGCAGCTGACTGTTGACCATTCGCTGAGCAATGCCAAGGGCGAGAAGCGTCATTCAAACATCATCACCAATTGTATTGGAGCAGGATGTAAAAATTCATATATGGACATGTTGGAGTTTACTGACGACTTCCTGCCAGGCGACATCTATCTGTTGTGCTCGGACGGACTGAATGACATGGTCCCTGACGACGAGATAGAGCGCTTGCTGGCTGAAGAGCATGCCAACGCCAATCAGCTCTGCCAGGCTGCTATCATTGCAGGTGGTTATGACAATGTTTCCACCTGTGTTATTGAAGTTCATAGTTAAGAGTTAAAAGATGCCTTTAAGATTACCCGATAAACTTCCTGCCATTGAGCTGCTGAAGAAGGAGAATATCTTCGTTATGGATGACTCGCGTGCCCACATGCAGGACATCCGTCCTTTGCGGATAGCTATTCTCAATCTGATGCCCCTGAAGATAACGACAGAGACAGACCTGATACGTCTGCTCTCCAATACCCCCCTTCAGTTGGAGATTAACTTCATGAAACTTAAGAGCCATACTCCCAAGAACACGCCTATCGAACACATGATGATGTTCTATCGCGACTTTGAGGAGATGCGCAGGGAGAATTATGACGGCATGATTATTACAGGAGCACCTGTGGAGACCCTTGATTACGAGGATGTTACCTATTGGTCTGAAATGACGGACATTTTCTCATGGGCGCGTACGCACGTGACGAGTACATTATATATATGTTGGGCAGCACAGGCCGGACTGTATTATTTCTATGGTGTGCCTAAGTATCCGCTGCCTAAGAAGATGTTTGGTGTGTTCCCACAGATTCCCCTCGACCCCCAGCTTCCTATCTTCCGAGGCTTTGACGATGTGTTCCAGATGCCGCATAGTCGTCATACTGAAGTGCGCAGGGATGACATTGTCTCTCGTCCGGAACTGATGCTGATTGCCGACTCTCCTGAGTGTGGCGCATCGATAGTGATGGCTCGTAACGGCCGTGAGTTCTTCATCACAGGACACATGGAGTATGCACCAAACACCCTTGACAACGAATATAAACGTGACAAGGACACTCGCGACGATGTGGAGCTGCCTCGCAACTACTATCGAGGCAACGACCCTTCTGCACAGCCCTTGGTGTCTTGGCGAGCCCATGCGAACCTGTTCTATTCCAACTGGATTAACTATTACGTCTATCAGGAGACGCCATACGATATCAGCCAGATTAGATGAAGTCGTACGACAATGTGTCATGCCATGCCCCTCAGGCACTGGAACTGCTTGCGCCTGCCAAGAATCTGGAGTGCGGCATTGCAGCCGTCGACCATGGAGCTGATGCCGTCTATATCGGCGCTCAACGTTTTGGAGCAAGGGTTGCGGCAGGCAATAGTCTCGACGACATCCGTCAGTTATGTCAGTATGCCCGTCCCTTTGGTGTTAAGGTATACGTAACTGTCAATACTCTGGTTTACGACGATGAGCTGAAGGCTACTGAAGAACTGATACAACAGCTCTATGACATTGGCGTGGACGCCATCCTTGTACAGGATATGGGCATCCTTCGTATGTCGCTGCCACCAATAGCTCTTCATGCTTCTACGCAGACCGATAACCGTACTGCCGAGAAAGTCCGTTGGCTGCGCGACCTTGGCTTCAGTCGGGTGGTGCTTGCCCGCGAGTTGTCTGTCAGCGAGATTGCCGATATCCACTCTCAGGTGCCTGACATACCCTTGGAGGTCTTTGTCCATGGGGCTTTGTGTGTCAGTTACAGCGGTCTGTGCTATGCCTCCCAACACTGTTTCCGTCGTTCAGCTAATCGTGGGGCTTGTGCTCAGTTCTGCCGTATGAAGTTCGACCTCCTAGATGCCGACGGACGAGAACTGGAACACCAGCGTCATCTGCTTTCATTGAAGGATTTGAACCAGTTGCGGCATCTTGACGAGTTGATTGCTGCAGGTGCTTGCTCATTCAAGATTGAAGGACGACTGAAAGATGCCAATTATGTCAAGAACGTGGTTTCTGCTTTTAGCCAGCATCTTGATGCTTTCATAGCCAAGCACCCTGACACGTATTGTCGTGCTTCAAAGGGTAGGGTGGCTTATGCGTTCACCCCCGATTTGAAGAAGACGTTCAATCGTGGTTATACTTCCTATTTCCTGCATGGTCGTCAGGCTGACATCTTTTCGCCTGATACCCCCAAGGCCATAGGCGAGTTTGTGGGTACCGTCAAGGAGATGCGTCGCGACTCCTTTAATGTCGCAGGTACAGCCTCGTTTGCCAATGGCGACGGATTGTGTTTCATCAATGCTGATCGCGAGTTGGAGGGTTTTCGTGTCAATCGTGTTCAGGGCAACCGCTTGTTCCCATATCAGATGCCCAAGAACCTGCATGCAGGTATGGCGCTCTATCGCAATTACGATCAGGATTTTGAACGCCAGCTGTCACGCCCCACGGCAGAGCGCAAGATACCTGTTGTCATGCGTCTTGATGCTACTGCTGAAGGCTTTTCCCTTTCTGCTGACGATATGATGGTCAGTGTTACCTGTGAACACCAGCAGTCAGAGAAGCCGCAGCGTGAGAATATCATTCGCCAACTGTCCAAACTGGGAGGTACGCCTTACGAGTGTAGTAGGGTAGAAATGTCCGAGGACTTCAACTACTTCATTCCCAGCAGTTTCCTGGCAAATATGCGTCGCAGACTGGTTGACCTGCTTCTGCAACAGCCCAAGGAGCAACAGCTGTCATCTCGAATTGCAACTGAATCCACGCTTCGGGATGTCCATCCTCCTTATGCGCATGAATACATGTATAACATCTCTAACCGTTATGCCGCTGATTTTTATGGTGTTGCCAGCCCCTCAGCCTTTGAGCTGCAGGGTGGGGAAGGACCACTGATGCAGTGTCGCCATTGTCTGCGCTACTCTCTGGGCTACTGTGTCAAGCATGGTGGCAAGAAACCCACATGGCGCGAGCCTCTGTTCCTCCGTCTGAAGGAGGGACTTGACTTCCGCTTGGAGTTCGATTGTAAGCATTGTCAGATGAACGTTTATGCGGCCTCTGGCCCAAATGAGAGATGATAAACAGGAAGCGTATTGTCCAACAGTGCCTGGAAAAGCAGAGAAGTAATCGGCTCCTGCAGAAGCTGATGTCTCTGTCGTTTGTTGTGTTCCATCTGTTCTTCAGCGTTGCTTGTTACAACAATGGACAGCAGACTCCTGACGCCTGGGACCTGACTCGACAGCAGATTGACTCCATCTCCTTCTCTACTACTCACCACTATACGCAGAACTACAACTTCGTGGTGACGGCACAAAGTCTCCCATTGTCTGACGATATGCTCGACAAGGCCTTCGACACCCTTTATGTCACCAAGGGCGAGTGCATTGTCGTGGCTGATATACAGATTGTGCCAACCGATAGTGTTGACTCGGTATGGGTCAAAGTGGCTCGCGACCAGATAACCCAGGGATGGATACGCGAGAGTGAGCTGCTGAAGGGTGTCTCGCCCGACGATCCCATTTCGCAGTTCATCGACTTTTTCTCCAACACTCATCTGCTTGTCTTCCTGGCAATCTGTGTCATAGTCAGCGGACTGTATGCCATGCGTCGGTTATTGCGTCGTCAGGCCTATCTGGTACATTTCAACGATATTGACTCGCCTTATCCCACGCTGTTGTGTGTGCTTGTGGCTTTTTCTGCTGTGCTTTATGCCAGCATACAGATGTTTGGGGCTGAGTCGTGGCGACATTTCTACTATCATCCGTCGCTCAATCCTTTTGCCTTGCCATGGCACCTGGGAATGTTTGTTGCCTCTGTATGGGCAATCCTCATAGTTGTTGTAGCTACCTTCGACGATGTGGTTCAGAAGCTTTCTGGCTCTGATGCCATGCTTTATCTGGCTGGCCTGACGGCCGTTTGTGCTGTCGACTATGTGTTGTTTTCCGTCACTACCTTATCTTATGTCGGCTACCCTTTGCTTCTGCTATATATCGGCATGGCCTTGTGGCGTTATTGGTGCTATGCCCATTATCGCTATGCATGTGGCAATTGTGGCACGAAGCTACGTCGTAAGGGCATTTGTCCCCATTGCGGAGCACAGAATGTATAGTATCATATTGCAAAATTTTGCTAAATACTTGCAGGGATGGGATTTTTGTTGTAACTTTGCACGATTAGAATAAATAATACTATCTTATTAATAATTGTAATTACGATTTTATGAGTCAAAAGAGAGTTTACCTCTTCGGTAATGGTAAGGCCGAAGGTAATGCAAAAATGCGTGAGGAACTGGGGGGCAAGGGTGCAAACCTTGCTGAAATGAACTTGATTGGTGTTCCCGTTCCTCCTGGTTTCACAATCACAACCGACTGTTGTAACGAGTACTATCAGGTTGGTCAGCAGAAGATTATGGAGTTGCTGAACGACGATGTGATGGCTGCCGTGAAGCACATC
>JAEEGL012900729.1_pt1 | contig 32280 bp, 17 predicted proteins | sample 9134231 | NCBI WGS metagenome assembly JAEEGL01 (sample SAMN16246548, study PRJNA631951) | gut metagenome | biome: gut microbiome; feature: rumen; material: fiber-attached | host: Bos | place: Iran: Karaj | collected 2018-10 | reverse complement strand
TACGACTGATTTCCAATCGTATGTTTCGAAAGTGGCTGATGCTGAATTCAAGCCCGAAGCGGAAGTACTCCACGACGTCGAAGCCTATGAGGAAGAAGCAGCTCGCAAGGCCGAAGCCGTCGGTCAGATGTTGAAAAAACTCAACGAAATTTCGGGCGGATTGCGAAGTGACGGGTCAAAAAAGAAAGACGTTTTTGACGACCTGGAAAAGGCTCATCGCGAAAAGACTGAAGAGGAAATCAAACAGGAACGTGCCGATGAGCGTTTTAAGGCCTATACGCAGAAGTACATGGCCAAACAGAGCAATACTGCGGGCAGTGATGATTCAGATCGGTTTGATCATTATCCGGTGCCATGCTGTCCGTATTGTCATAGGCCAATGATTAAAAAAGAAGTCTTTGCGCCGCTGACATGCGGAACGATTGCTTTGGCATGCTTTATGGGGATGTTCTTTTTGCCGCTCGCATTTATTCCTCTATTTTACGGCAGAAAAAAGGTACTCACCGATTACTGCGAGCACTGCAAAAAGTCGATTCAGTAGAATTCAATGGAACTGTCGTTTGCTGGTTTTATCGGTGGCGAGCGTGTACCATAAAAAAATGCCTGGCGTATGCTCTGCATAGCCAGGCAGCGAAGGCGTACAGGCCATTCATGGCCTGAAGCCGAAGCGTTCCAAAGAAAATTATGAATTGCGCGGATCAAACGAAGAGCATTTGGCCAGTTCTTCAAAGAGCTTCTTTTCCTTGGAAGATAAGGGTTTGGGCATGCAGATTTGGATTTCCATCAGCAAGTCACCACGTCCCTGTTTTTTGTAAAGACCTTTGTCGGGAAGTCGAAGTTTTTGGCCGCTTTGGACGCATGGCGGGATCGTCAGTTTGACGCTGCCGGCAATCGTCTTGCACTCGAGCTGACCGCCCAATGCGGCTTCCCAGGGAGTAAGCTTGAGTTTTTGAATGATATCGAACTCTTCGGTGCGGCAGTCGTCGTCCACGATATTGACCCGGATGCGCAGATCGCTGCCGTCGATGTTTTGGCCCTTGAGCTTGAATACTGTCTTATCCTTTGCGCCCTTGGGAATGTTGACCTTGATGGTGCGCGTCTGCATGTTTTGCGTAATGGATATGCTTTTGGGGGATTCATCCAGAAGTTCGAGGACACGGAGATTGAGATCGACGATCGGGGTCTCTGACGAGTGCGGGGATGTGGAACGGCGTGTACTTCTGCCGCCGAATCCCTGGGCACCACCGCCCATGCCGCCCATGCCGCCGAATCCCTGGGCACCACCGCCCATGCCGCCCATGCCGCCCATGCCGCCCATGCCGCCAAACAGAGCCTGGAAGAAATCACTCATGCCGTCCATGCCGCCGACATTAAAATGAATATTCTGGCCGCCGCCGCCAAAATCGAATCCACCCCATCCGGGGGGGGGCGTAAAACTCTGACCATGTTTCCAGGATGCTCCAAGTGCATCGTATTGAGCACGTTTTTGAGGATCCTTAAGGACTTCGTAAGCTTCGCCGATGTCCTTGAATTTTTCTTCGGCGGCTTTGTCACCTGGATTCAGGTCGGGATGGTATTTTCGTGCAAGTTTTTTATAGGCTTTTTGAATATCATCAGCCGATGCCGAACGATCGACATCGAGAATTTTGTAATAATCTTTATAATCAATACTCATCACTGTTCTCCTTATGAACGGGCTAGTTCACACATCAGTAGCTCAGTGGATAAAAATGGAGGAAAATAAAAATCGTACAGATAACCTGTAAAACCGGCCATGGTTCCGGTCAGAACCATGGCATTGAAATCATTTCAGGTGGGTTTTGAATCGTTCTTTGCGGCAGCCGCAATCACTTCTTCTGCACTGAGTTGCTTGGGGGGCTTGTTGAATATGTGGAGTAATATCCAGTTGATGATGCCCATCAGGAACCGGTGCAGTCAGGATGGATTCTTGACGACAATTACCCTCGCAACCCGGGCGATGTCGCCATTTTCGTACTCAAAACCGCGCTTTTCGACGTGCATGATCGTGTTATTTTCCATGTTGGGATTGGGGCATGTTGCAATGGCTTCGTGGCGTTTGGGATCGAACTTCTTCCCCAGATCATCAATTGGTTTGATGTGGAATGTGGTCAGACATTTGTCCATCTGCTGCACGAGCGAAGTGAATCCTTCGTACCAGGGACCTTCTTTTTCGGGGAGAGTGGTCAGAGCGCGTTCGGCATTGTCATAGACGTCCAGCCATGAACTGAGAACGCGTTCCCGCTCTCTCCTGCGAATGTCATCCTGTTCCTTGGACGTTCGCTTGCGATAATTTTCGAAGTCTGCATAAAGACGCACATAGGCATCTTTCCAGTTCGTTTCCTTGGATTCGTCCTTGTCGTCTGACGCATCCTGCTGGTCGTCGGAATTGTCATTCTGCGATTCGGCAGTTTCGTCATCATTTTCATTTGTATCTTCGGCCTGCTCAGCTTCGTCCTGGGCTGCAATTTCTTCTTCGGACATGATTTCAGGTTCGATAACGGCCTGGTCGGTATCATTTTCCTCTGAATCTGTGCCATTGACGGGAATTTGAACGGGTTCCTGCTGATTTTCAGACATGTTGATGTTCCTCAATAATTAGATGGATGCAAATGCAGCCGGAGATTTCCGCCTGCTTAAAACAAGGCGGAGTAATTAAGCACTTAACGTCGAAAGTCAAGTCACCATTTTGACCTTATTTCAGGCCGTATGCAAAGCTCGAAATGAAAGCTGCTGCTGCTTCGTCGCTGAATTGATCCTGCCTGGCAATATTCAAAAGCTGATACGTGTGGTCGGGTGTGAAGATCCATACGGATTTTCCCTGTGAGCTGTGGCCGGGGATCTGGAAATCACATTGAATGAGATGATCTGTATTGATCTGGTTGTAGCGGCATTGAGTTCCGGATGCCCCAAGCTCTTTCAGAAATGCCGAAATGATGCGGTCTCTGCTGAGCTTTTCATTGTAGGGGGATTGGGGAAGAGCTGGATCATTGGGCAGAACCGACACGATAAACTGACCATATTTGAAATGCTGACTCGTGTAGACATGATTCCCATCGCTGTCGGCAAACAGAGGAGAACGAGGGAATTTTACGGAAAATCCGTCCTGCCTGTGAATTGAATCCTTCCAATGAGCAGGTTCCAAAGATTCTTTGGTTGATTCAACCGTTTCATCAATACTGAGATCGACGTCGAGATTCTTTTTCTGAATAAATTGGCGAATGTTTTTGTCAAGTCCGACAAAAATGGGAACAAGGTCGATCTTCCAGGCGTTGTCTTCGAATGCAAATCCAATCTGCAGAACGAGATCGTCTTTGACTGTTCCGGCATAGTGCAAATCTGCCGACAGGTAGCGATTTCCATCTTTTTCGAATGCCTGGAAATTGGTTAAAGATGCAGTCATGAGAGTCTTGTAGCCAATCCATCCCTGATTGAATGCTGTTTCATACAATTCGGGGGCATTGACTGAATCGATGTATTGGGAGGAGAGGTGATCCCGGATAATCTTCACATTCGTTCTGATCGATGGGGATAAGTGTTTTTCCAATACGGCATAATCCTTAGGACTGTGAATCGATGTACGGGCTGCCAGGATCAGATTGTTGTAATATTCAAGGGATGATGACGAAAGCATGAGGCTGGCTTCTTTTCCCTTATATGCCAGAACAAAGGATTTGAATTCGTTAAAACGGGTTCGGGCAATCTGGACCTCATCTTCGGTTGCTTTGCCAAGGCTGGTCATTTGGTTCTGAGTGTTCTGCGGCGCAGATACCGGCTGTTCCTGCGGTTGTTCCTGGACGACAGGTACCACCGGTTGAGGCTGTTCATTGCGGGATGATTTGTCCTGGCAGGATGTGATCAGCAGTCCGAAAAAAATGAGTATTGCGGCATATATATAATGATGTGTCATGGCAGAAATCATGATGATGGATGGGCATTACCGGTTTCGTGCACGCCGGGGAGCGGGATCCTGCGGCGATTCATTCGAATCCGTGGAAGACGGCAGCGTCTTGTGTTCCAGTGTACGCCTGATTGGAGCCGGATGGGAGACAGGAGGCTGATCTGATTGTTCCGGTGCCGCAGGCTGCGCCGGCGATGATTTGGATGGTTCATCGGATTTAAAGAAATCGTAATTGCGAAGCAGGTTATTCTTATCGCAAATCTGGAATGCCTTGCTTTGTGAAATGACGGATTGAACTTCCGGGGCATATTCATTGATCTTGTTCTGACCGATGCTGATGAGCGAAAGAACGAAGAATATGACCAGTACTGCTTCTGTAATACCAAGTGTCGCACCAAGAACATGATTCGTGGATTCTGCAACCGGAATGCCCTTGACCAGGGTGTTATGCAGAAACTTTCCGGTAACATGCGCAAGGATATAGAGCAGTGCAGAACTCGCGGCAAGCAGACCGCCCTTGACATAGGCCCCCGTAAGGATCAGGTCGAACTCTTTGGCTAATACATTTTGAGCAATATCAGCAATCGGTGCGGCAAAAAAAATGATGAGGACAACTCCGGCAAGAGTAAAGAGCTGTTTGATAAATCCCTTTCGATAACCAAAAATTGCCCAGACCAGAATGATAATAAGAAGTATTATATCTATAATCATGGACAACTCAGCGAGGAATGCAATGGGATCTGAAATTGGCTGAAATCAATACTAATATGAATAATACTGCTAATTTGAATCTGTCTCAGCAACGAGGTCTACCTGAAGATTGCTCACTTTTTCCTTTATCAGCAGATTGCGGCTAACGTAACCTGGCGCAGAAATGACGATCCTTGCAGGTGTATTTTCTGATGTCATTTCAAGCGTACAGACTCCATCTCTGCATTGCCCAAAGGCATTCAAAAAACCAACTTTCGCTGTTTTCGGTGAATAGTTCAGCGTAAACCGTAACTGCGACGCATCAGAATCATTTGATTCCTTGGGTGATGCATCGTTCTCTTTTTCATCGCTGTTATGAGAATGTTTTCTTCTGCTTTTTGAATTTGATGGCGAAGCTTCTGAATCTTTGGAATTCTGCAGCACTGGTTCTGCTTTCTTTTTTGTTTCCGGAATGTCGAGACCATAGAGAATATCATCCAGGTGGGTGAGACATTCATTGGTCTGTAGTCCCAGAGCTGTTGCCGATACGGAGGAATCAATGGCACTGTTTGCTGCGATTTCAATAAGAACCGGATCAATGGTTGACTCCGGGACAACGACCGGCTCAACAAAAGTATGACTGGACGCAGATAATTCGGTGGTCGTCTCCGGAGAACCGGATAATGACAGAGCAACGCCGATCACAATCATTACAGTCACTGCAATGCCGCCCGTAATGAACCAGATTTTTTTATCGACGCGCGAAAGAAAGTCGAAAATACTGAATTGACTGGGTTGATTCTGCTGGGCCTCCAGCTGGGCAATTTGTATCGGCGAAGGCTCAACGAGCTGTGAATTCGTCAGACAAAGCAAATTCCTGGATATCTCCGATGAGGAATCCTTTACTTCGTCCTCATAAAATGAACTTCCCCGGACATCATCCCCTTTGAGCCGGCAGCCTTCCAGCTCGGGAATGAGTGTAGGTTCATTCCAGTGCTCCAAAACTTCAATCACGTGCTGCGCAGAATCGAAACGGGATTCCGGATGCTTCTCAAGAAGTTTAAATATGGTTGCGACCAGATTCGGATACTGTTCAATCGAAGGATCAAAACTCTTTGGCGTCATGAACAGGTGTTTCGCAACCGTCACATGAAGCGTCTCGCCATCAAATGGGGCAATACCGGTCAGCATTTCATAGGCAATGCACCCCATTGAGTAAAGATCCGCAAGCGGCGTGAGCGTTTCGTTTTTGAATTGCTCCGGCGGCATGTATTTGGGCGTCCCTGCCATGTCGCCTTTCGAAATGTCGATGTCATCGTCCGAAATGATCTTGGCAATGCCAAAATCGAGGACTTTGACAAAATCATCCGGAAATCCGGGACGATGGCAAAGCATGATATTGCCTGGCTTCAAATCGCGATGAATAAAGCCATAGCTGTGCGCCTCCGCCAATGCAGCAAAAACCTGAACGAGAATGGCTACTGTGCGCTTTGGCGGTATCTTGCCTTCTTTTTCAATAAGATCCTTGAGCTGCTGTCCCGACACAAATTCCATGACAATATAGGGCAAATGCTGGGGCGTTTGACCGCAGTCATAGAAAAATACTGTGTTCTGGGCATGAAGACGCCGAAGAATCTGGCCTTCCTGCTCAAATCTCTTCAGCGTATCACTCTCATTGACCCCCTCGAGAGAAAGAACTTTAACCGCAACGTCTCGCTGGAGATTCAGATCCGTGGCCCTGAATACAAGACCATACCCACCCCTCCCGACAATTTCGACAAGCTGATAGCGCTCATCGAGAATGTCGCCGACACTGACAGTACCCTTGCCAGGTTGGTCGGCGTTAAGGCTTTGAGACTCTTGATTAAAATCCAAAATGATACTCCCGTCACAATTGGCTTAAAAAAACCGTTCATAAGTTTACAAAAAATTCAATGCCAATGTCAAATAAAGCATTTATGCCACAATAATCTGTCGCACGATCCGGAACGAGGCCCATCTGACTCAGATGATTGGTCATAACATATTGCCATCTGCGACAATCATGTCGTAATCCATAGGTCCCTTTTGATATTATTAAAATACTTTTTGACATCGAAAATGCTGATCGTCTTATTTGTTTTGTGGTTTAAGTTATTGAATTTAATGATTATTTTATATTTTGACTAAAGTGGTTTGTGTGTGGTTGAATGTAAGTGTTATTTCTATCTTTTATAAAATTTCATTAAAAAATTGTTTTGCCGATATTTTTTCATTATATGAGGCCCGTTTGAGTTGGCATATGAGAGCCGGCTGAATTCATTTTTCATCAGGCCCCGGACGGTATTCTGTGCCGGGATTCATTTTGGGAGGAATTCTATGAAGTTGGATAAACGTTTTGTTTTGGCTGCTGCTTTCGTCATGGGTATCGGTATCGGTGCTGCTGCATGCTCAGAATCGGACAGTGATGGCGATAATGGCGGCGATAATGGCGGCAAACCTGCTGCAACCTGCGACAAAAAAGCTGAGGATTGCACCAAAGACGGCAAAAAGCTGGATCAAGAAAAATGTGAATGCGTAAAAAAAGAAGAGAAACAGAAAGATCCCAACTGCGGCAATGGAAAACTTGATGAAGGTGAAGTCTGCGATATCGTCGACGGCGTCGAAGCATTCGCCGATGGAAAGGGCACATGCGAAGCATGGGCTTCCGAAAATGATGAAACCCTCGATGCATCCGCTGAACAGGGCAAACCCGGCTGCAGCTCGGACTGCAAGGGACATTCCAAGGCCCAGAAATCCGGTAACGGATGTGTGACGGTGGCTGCCACACTCTGCGGAAACGGCAAGATCGACGATGGCGAAAAATGCGATAAAGATGCCGATGGTAACATCATTTTCGCACCATCCGAAACAGATCACAGCTGCAAGGCCACTTATGGAAAAGGCAGCGGCGATTTCGTTGCCGATGGCGTACCTACATGCGCAAAAGACTGCAAGGGCTACGGCAAAGGTACCTGTGAAGATAATAAGGGCGGTGAGTCACAGGAGGGTGGTATCAAGAGCTGTGTGCCGGACATTAAATATGCCGAGAACAAAGTGACCGGTAATGCTACGGTCGAAGCCGGCGATGCTTCTGCCAAGATTAAAGGTGCTGTCATTTGTGGTGAAATGAATGAAAATATCGAGAAAGCCGTCAATATCTATGCCGCTGATGATAAGCTCAAGGATGCTGCCGACGGAAAAATTACCTCTGAACTTGCGACGGATGGATTTCCTGCAGGTGAGTATGGCTGTGTCTATTATGTCAAGGCCGGAGACAAGGGCTATGTCTGCACCGCTGACGGCGTCAAGGATGCCAAGGGTAAGGTCAGTGACCTGGTGAAGGAAAAAACATTCGTCATCGAGGGTGCCGATACTTCCTCCGCAATCGCTTCCTGGAGCGATTTCTCAGCAGTTACGGGCATGGATGTTCTCCTCGCAGGTTTTGTTTCGCAGGATGGCAGTGACAAAACTGCCAAGATTACCTGGGTCAACGAGAAAGGTACTTCCGTGACTGCAAAATCTGACAACAAACGGCTCAAACTCGAATCGTACAATGCAGATCAGGGCAAAGGCCATGCAGCCGCTGATAATGCCTACTTTGAAGTCTCTTTTGCCGCGCTGGCCGCTGATGCTGAACTGGTGATCAATATGGAGACGCGCGACAGCGTGTTTGTTGTTACCAATGACAAAGATGAGCCTTTGACCAGTAATCCCGCTGAAATTAAGTCTGCCAAAGGCACATTTACGGATTTCAAAGTCACGGTTCCAAAAGATGCCACCAGCGTTCGTATCTATAATAAAGCACCTACAGGAAAAGCCGTCTTTGTGACATCGATCGTTCTCAAGTAATCTGAGATACCGTCATTTCAAAGCCATCTCCGTTCGGGGATGGCTTTTTTTATGTTCTCTGCCGCATGAATACCCGCATTCAGAAGATGCCTGTTTCTGTGCGGCAGCCTGTATCCGTCAGGCCCGCCCGGCCTGACGGATATACGGCTCGCCTTGCGGCGCTTTCTCGGTGACCCGTTCCGCGTCACCTCAATACGCGCCGCTCGCTCATCTATGTGCTCGCCCATTTTGCGGTTCGCATCACTTACCGCAAAATGGCCTGCGCGCATACGATTCGCGTACCTTACGATAAAGCGGTAATCATTTTATTTCGGTGACTGGTATCCAAAATGAAAACCGCCCGCGTATTGGCAGTGCCAGTAGCGGGCGGCAGAAGGCCGTATTGCCGCAGGCAACAGGCCGAATTGCGAGCCGTATGCAGAGACGTGTCGCAGCACGTCTCATACATAGGCGAGCAGATAATTATTTTGCATTCTTAAAGATTTCCAGGGGTTTGACGAGTCGGGCTGCCCATGCAGCTTCGTTATGTTCAGCTCCATCGATAAAGAGGTGGAACAAGTCGACGTCCCAGGAGTAGCCGAGCGAGGCCATTTTGTTGACAAATGAGAGGGTATAACAATAGCAGTCGCGGTTGAATTCATCCGATGAGGCTTCGAGCGTTCCCAGCTTTTCCGGGCACTTGCCGCCTTCGGGGGCATGTCCGCCGTTGTCGAGATATAATATAAAGTTCCGATGACCTTTTTCGGCATATATATCTTCGATAGTCTTGCCATTATCATTGCTGAAGCGTCCCCAGGCTGTCGTCGGTGACAGGGCCAGGACAACTTTGTATTTATCCGGATATAAATGCGCAATATATAAACTAATCAGACCGCCCATGGATGAGCCCATCAGACCGGCTTTTGTCGTTGTTTTATATTTGGATTCTATAAACGGACGCACGGTTTCCTGTACATATTTGGCATATTTATCACCCTGAGCCGTGATTTTGCCATAATTAGCCGCAGTCAGATCCTCATCGGCGAATGCATATTCCGAAAGCCGCTCCTCACCCATATTGTCGATGCCGACGATCATAAATGATGCCGAGGCCTTTTCCATATTTTCCTCGATTTTCCAGCTGCCGTATCCGGCTGCGCCGTCGCCATAAAGGTTCTGGCCGTCGTGGGCATATAATACATCGAATGGTCCTTCACCGGCAGGCATATATATGCGCAGGCTTCTCGCCTTTAATCCCTGCGGACTTTTAAAATTATGATATCTTTCGAGATGCGGTTTATTGGGGTTAACTATATAGGATATTTCGCCATCCTGGTTATAGCTGTAGCGCAATGCCCAGGGATCTGCAGAATATTTCTTGCTCTCATCAGCTTCATTTACATTGTAGAATTTATAGTAATTTTTGTTCGCGATATCAGCAGGCATGGGAACTTCGGCATACCAGATATCGTCTTTTTTCGTCATGGCAGTGCTCTTGATATCCCAGTTATTGAAATCGCCGACGACTTTCCAGTCGCCATCATTATGCCAGTGCATAAAAATGATCGAATTGTCATCGGTAATGACAGGGAACCCGCCATTGTAGGCAATGGCATTAAAAGCATCTTCCGTCGAAACTGTTCCGGCAATGCGGGCGCGGGCCCAGTCTTCGGCAGTTTTCAGGTCACCGGCAGGCGGCTCTGGAGAATCCTTCGTGATGCAGCCATACGAATTCGTTTCGGCCGAAGTGACGCCGCAGATTTTGCTCTCTTTTGCACAATCGTAAGATTCAGCCTTGCCGTCTTTGCAATACTCGACGATATTGCCTTTGCAGCGTCCTGTGTCCGGGACATCGCCGCAGGTACTGCCTCCCGGATTGTCGATGCAGCCATACGAATTTGTTTCGGCCGAAGTGACGCCGCAGATTTTGCTCTCTTTTGCACAATCGTAAGATTCAGCCTTGCCATCTTTGCAATACTCGACGACATTGCCTTTGCAGCGGCCTGTATCGGGAAGATCTCCGCATCCGCCGCCCCCCGGATTGTCGATGCAGCCAAATGAGTGTGTTTCGGCCGATGTTTCACCACAAATTTTGCCTTCCTTTGCACAATCGTACGACTGTGGATTGCCGTCCTGGCAATATTTTACGACAGCACCATCGCATACGCCTGTATCGGGAAGATCTCCGCATCCGCCGCCCCCCGGATTGTCGATGCATCCAAATGAATGCGTTTCGGCCGATGTTTCACCACAATTTTTGCCTTCCTGTGCACAATCGTACGACTGGGGCTTGCCATCCTGGCAATATTTAACGACCGCACCCTCGCATATGCCTGTATCGGGAATATTGCCACATCCCTGATTCGTCTGGCCATTATTGTTCTGGCCATTATTGTTCTGGCCATTATTGTTTTGGCCATTATTGTTTTGGCCATTATTGTTCTGGCCATTATTGTTGTTCTGTTCGTTGCCGTTATTCTGGCCCGGATCGGTCGAAGCATTCGTGGATGTATCGCTTTCTTCGGTTTCGGTGCATCCCAAAGGTACCAGTCCAATTAGAATCAGTGCCAGACAATATCCAAAGTTTCGTAAGATTCCAGTCATTGTATTACCTCATTGCAGCAGACATTGCTGTGGATAAAATAATGAGAATATCAGCCGATGCCAAGTATATTTTGCATGTGCGATGATCACGTTCCCGGCTGTATTCTCATTAACTGTGGAAATGACATACGGATGCGTTCACAATTGATTTTGGGGGAGGTTGATTTGCTCCCCCATACCCCCTCAAATGCTGCAGTTTCCTTGTGTTGAAATCGGTATTCGTAAAACGGGATGTCTTCATTTCTGTGACTTCCTCAGGACTATTTGCACGTAGCGTCTCCGTCACTCTCTACACATTGCTTGTCAAAATTTGAACAATTCATCGGTATGTACGTCCCCAGAGTACACATCATGAGCGTGTTGCCATTGCATTTTGAAGTGCTGCATTCGCCTTTTGAGCATGTGACTACCGTCATACCGCCATTTTCCTGAACCACACATTTCAATCCCTGGGATGCGCAGTATTCTGATTCGATTTTTCCTTTCTCACAGGATTTGATCGTATTGCCTTCGCAGTGGGTCTTGTATTCCTTTTCATCGCAGCTATTGGGATCTGGCGTATGGCTGGAAGTACCGATACAATCGTTTACGCCGGCGTCATTGAGGCCACATTTTTTACCGAGCGCAGCGCAATCTCTCTTGGTTATCTGTTCCGAAACGCAATTTGTAAGCATATCGCCTTCGCATACCGGTTCCTTGATGCCATGACATTTGTCTACCAATGTACAATAGGCTGTCTGAGATGAACCGCTGACTTTCTCCTTACACCCATATCCTATGCCATAACTTTCACAATCCTCTTTCGATATATGGTTATCAAAACACGTTTCCTTCACATTGCCATTGCAGTGTGTCTTGAATTCATACATGTTACAGGGTTCACCCGGTGTTTCGGGCGTCGTCTTGGAGATACAGGTATATTCAATTGATGTATTGCTGTCGGTATTCTTGCCGCATACTTTACCCTCCGAAGCACAGTCCTTCGGAATGAACTGACCGTAAACGCAAACATAAAGCGTATTGCCATCACATTTGGACTCTGAATCCTTGCAAACATCATCACCTGCGCAGCCTGCGCCGGTAATCGGACCGTCGTGAATTTCCTTGCATCTTTGATTCTTGCTTGCACAGTTCTCTTTTACGACATGGCCATTCACACAATCCATAAATATATCGCCGCTGCAGCGCGGAGAGTATGAATCTTCATTGCAGCTGTCATCCGGGACATATACATCCGTTTTATCCATGCAGCCGCGCCACGCATGGTTATCTTCAATAATCAAACCGCAGACTTTATTTTCCTGAGCACAATCGTATGACTTCAGAACGTCGTTTTCACAATACTTAACGACATCGCCATAACATTGTCCCGAAATCGTAATATCTCCGCAGCTTGTGTCTTCCCAGTTGTTTCCGCCATCGACGCATCCACGCCATGAATGGGTGTCATCCCACATTTCACCGCAGACTTTATTTTCCTGTGCGCAATCGTAGGATTTCAGAACCCCATTGTCGCAGTATTTAACCGTATTGCCAAAACAGGCTCCGGACAGTGTAATCGATCCGCATGCCTGTCCGCTCTGACCGGGTTGTCCGCTCTGACCGGGTTGTCCGCTCTGTCCGGGTTGTCCGCTCTGACCTGGCTGTCCGCTCTGACCTGGCTGTCCGCTCTGACCTGGCTGTCCGCTTTGACCGGGCTGTCCGCTTTGTCCGGGCTGTCCGCTCTGTCCGGGCTGTCCGCTTTGACCGGGCTGACCACCTGGATTATTGTCATCGTTTGGGCTGCCTGAGTCGGTAAAACCGTCGGTGCTTGCGCCATCATCGCATCCTGGCTGTATCAGTGCAAGTGACATCAAGGCAAGACCAAAAGCGGTTTTTTGGAATATTCCTGTCATACTATCCTCATATTTCTCAAATATTAACACGCCAGGATGCACAATGATTTATTGCGCGTAACTAAATAATTATTCTGAACGTTAAGTAGTACAATTTCAATACAAAAAAATGATTTTCACATACATAAAAAAATGGCAGAAATTCGTGTGGGCATTTCGCCCACATATAACCCCATGGAATCGTTTATGTCTGAACTCAAGTACAACGTGATATTACCTGATAATTACAAATCTATTCTCGATTTGCGCCGCACTCAGCAGGCCATCAAATTTCTCAAGGATACATTCGAGCGCGAACTCGCCAAAGCCCTGCATTTGAGCCGTGTCTCTGCGCCGCTCTTTGTCGATCCCGATTCGGGACTCAACGACAACCTCAATGGCGTCGAACGTCCGGTTGCATTTGAGGTTGCACACAGCGGAGTCCAGCTCGAAATCGTGCATTCACTGGCCAAATGGAAGCGTCTCGCTCTCGGTGAATATGGCTACAACATTGGCGAAGGTCTCTATACTGATATGAACGCCATTCGCCGCGACGAAGTCGTCGACAACCTCCACTCGGTTTATGTCGATCAATGGGACTGGGAACTCGTCATCGATCCAGCAGAACGCACGGTCGAAACGCTCAAACGCACCGTTGAACACATCTATTCGGCCATCAAATGCGTCGAATGGCTCGTGTGCAATCGTTTTCCTGAAGTCAAACCGGCCCTCCCCAATGAAGTCAGTTTTATCACTTCGCAGGAACTGCTCGACATGTATCCGGGCATGAGCGTCAAGGAACGCGAAAACGCCTACGCTAAGGAAAAAGGTGCCATCTTTATCATGCAAATCGGCAAAAAACTGTCGGACGGTACGGTTCACGATGGTCGTGCCCCCGACTACGACGACTGGGAAATCAACGGCGACATCCTGGTTTGGTTTGCTCCCCTCAACTGTGCCGTTGAGCTTTCGAGCATGGGCATTCGCGTCGATGCTGCCGCCCTTCGCAGGCAGCTCGCCGAATCCGGCCACAATGAGCGCGCAGGTCTGCCTTTTCATAAGATGCTGCTCGAAGGCAAACTGCCGCAGACGATTGGCGGTGGTATCGGGCAATCGCGTCTCTGTCTTGTTTTGCTCAAAAAAGCGCATATCGGCGAAGTTCAGGTCAGCTACTGGCCTCCCCAGATGATTGAAGACTGCCGCAAATGCGGTATTGAGATTTTATGATATATTTTGTTATATTTTAATATATTTTGTTATGTTTCGCCTATGTGCCCGGAGGGCACATACGGCTTCACAACACCGCTATCGGCTGAGCCGATACGCGGTGTTTTTTTGTATTTTGTATAATGATGACTTTATACACTCATTTATTGCAATGAGATTCATCTACAGGAACCCATCTTTTTCCATTTTTAACATATTGACACATTAAGCATGAAACTTTGGTCGGCGTATTACTCTCTGTTGGGTATGTAGCCATTTTTGAGGTATCGCCTGTAGTATTATAGTAACTACTATAACAGTTGGTACTTTTCCAATACGGATCATCATCTATATCATAATAATCACCTGAAATGATGCATGTGGCACCGAGAGTATTTGCAAATTCACATGAACAGTTATATCTACCCTCTAAGCACTGGCTATAAAATTTCCCACATTGAATTTTAACTATCTTACCTTCTGAGTAAGAGCAGTAAAATAATGAATCATTCTGGCAAAGTGAGAATCCGTTGCTGCATGCCATACCTTCGCTGATTGCCTGACATTTTGTATCGCCGACAGGGCAGTATGGAGTGGCATTGCTGCAAAGTGTGGTCTGCCATTTTCCACCAGTGCATGTCATCACGCTATGGTAATCCTTTCCGCATTTGGTCTCGCCTTCGGTACACTCGCCTTTGCATTCGCTGTTCTGGCATGTAAATCCTTCAGAGCAGGCTTGGGTTTCCCAGTGTCCGGTGTTGCTGCAGACGTTGAGTGTCTTTGTGTCCGAACACTTTTTCTCTCCGGGAGTACATTCTCCCATGCAAGCGCCGCCCTGGCAGACCATATCACCGCTGCAGTAATCTGTTTCCCAGTGGCCTGAGTTATTGCAAAATTGAATGCTCTTTTCGGAAGCGCATTTTTTATCACCGGGAGTGCATTCCATCGGCGCTGCCTGGCAGGCGTTATTGATACAAACGGGTTTGTCGTATGGGCAGTCCGTGTATTCCCACGCGTTGACCGTGCATGTGCCAAGTCTTTTTTCACCGATACATTTGACTTCACCCGGGGAACATTCCGCCGGGATACATTCATCATCATCGCAGACCGGGACATCGGCCGGACAGTCCATGAACTGCCAGTAATTATCCTGTCCGCAGATCTGAATGCGCGATTTGGATACGCATTTTTGTTCTCCGACTTCCTTGCACGGCAATTTGCTCGTGATATCCTCGCCGGCACACTGACCATTTTTGCAGGTAGCTGTGCCCGTGCATTGAATGGGGGTTGACCAGACGCCCGAAACGCAGACGCGGTATCCCTTGTTATCTGCTGTGCATTCCGGTTGGGTTGCGGTACATTTTTCTGTTGCAGCAGCGCATTCTCCGTTGTTGCATACGGTTCCGTCCGAACAGGAGAACACCTGTGACCACGCACCGCCTGCACATACTTTGTATCCTTTGAGATCATCGGAACAGATTTTTAAACCTTCCTGGCATGCACTGGCATTCGGATTGGCAACACATTGGCCGTTCTGGCAGACCGTGCCGGATTCGCAATGAATTGGCTGAGACCAGGTTCCCCAGGCACACAGGCGGTAGCTTGCATCTGCCACACACTCCGGAGGTTGACCGTCGCAGATCGAGTTGGAGGCTGCCTGACATGAACCTGCGTAGCATTTTTGCCCCGCCGTGCAGGTTTGCAAATCCTCTTTACCATCGAGGCAAGTCTTGGCGTATTCTTCGGACAGGCATTCCTGAACGCATTCAGGATCGGATTTTTTGTCCTCATCGCATGCCGTGAAGGCTGCTCCTGCCAATAAGATGGATGCTATGAACAAATTCTTTGCATTCAGCAAAGAAAGGGTGGGTTTTGACATAATGATCTCCCTAAAAGATTGATCTCCTTAAAGAAACGGCTGAATAAAGCCGACGGCACTTTAGCATAAAATAGTACAGAATCAAATGGTGTGACAAAAATCCGTGTAACTAATAAGTAATTATTCAGCCTTATTGTCCGGAACGCCGCAGGCGTCCAATATCAATAGCCCCCCGGTTGGCGCCGCAGGCGACTAACGTGGGATCAAAGCGTTCGCCTAATGCAGCCCCCTCTCCGTAAACGGCGATGGGGAGCGGGTTTCAGAAATACAGAATTATTGTTCCGGACATGAATAATGAGAACAAATGCCTTGCACACTTTCAGCGTGCTGATTGGGGAATTGCCTAACCTGGGGTTACGCCCTTCGGGCTCACCCCAGGCTGTACTCTGATCGCCCTTTCAGGGCTCTCATTATATATGTCCACAACAATAATTATTCAGTGGTTCCCTAAAGGGCTTTCGACCAGGGCTGAATTGATGCAGCTACAAATGTTCAGTCGGCATTGTATGTGGATGGCCTTTATTGGTGCAGGTGTCAGCGTTTTTATGCATGCATTGTCATGGTGTTGTGTATCGAAAATCAGAATATCGTTGTTTTTGTGTATCGAAAATTAATTATTGGAGTCTATAATATGGTCAGTGATCGTTTTTGTTGAGTTCGGGGACAGGTGTCCCTCTGTATCTGGTTTTGTGGAGGAAAAGATGAAACTGAGCAAATCCTTGATTTTTTTGTTTTCCGGAATGCTGTTGGGTGCATGTTCTGAGGCTGAAACAGATCAGAACCCTCCACCGACTCAGGATGAACAGCAAGGACAGAGCGGCCAGCAAGGTCAGCAAGGACAGAGCGGCCAGCAAGGCCAGCAGGGTCAGCAAGGACAGAGCGGCCAGCAAGGCCAGCAGGGTCAGCAAGGACAGAGCGGCCAGCAAGGCCAGCAGGGTCAGCAGGGTCAGCAGGGTCAGCAAGGCCAGCAGGGTCAGCAAGGTCAGCAGGGTCAGCAAGGACAGCAGGGTCAGCAAGGTCAGCAGGGTCAGCAAGGTCAGCAGGGAAGTGCTTCCGTTTCTTCCTGTTCGGTGAAGCATGTCGTGACACCGATAGAAAAGGGCAAGCCGTTTGAGTCCTATTCTCTGGTTTCTGTTCCCGGGATTACCGGAGCAAACGGGTCACACAGCGGGTTGATGGGGCAGTTTGGCTACGTCGTCGCAGATACCAGCAAGAAAATGACGGATGTTGTCTGGAGCAATGCAACCCGGAATGAAGGCTATGACAACTCGACGCCCGACACCGATGAATATATGTCGAATGATGTGATCGCGGGCAATGCTGGGCTGTATGCGGTATTTTATCGCTACAGCACAGACAATGGCGCCAATTGGGTATATTGCGACAAGGCCGGAATTGCGACGGCAGTGAATGTAATGAATGTCGCGCTGGTTACGGTCAATGACAGCGGAAGCGGTCAGCAAGGTCAGCAAGGACAGCAAGGACAGCAGGGTCAGCAAGGTCAGCAAGGTCAGCAGGGAAGTGCTTCCGTATCTTCCTGTTCTGTGAAGCATGTCGTGACGCCGATAGAAAAGGGCAAGCCATTTGAGTCCTATTCTCTGGTTTCTGTTCCCGGGATTACAGGAGCAAACGGGTCACACAGCGGGTTGATGGGGCAGTTTGGCTACGTCGTAGCAGATACCAGCAAGAAAATGACGGATGTTGTCTGGAGCAATGCAACCCGGAATGAAGGCTATGACAATTCGACGCCCGACACCGATGAATATATGTCGAACGATGTGATTGCGAATGGTGCGGGGATGTATGCGGTGTTTTATCGCTACAGCACGGACAATGGCGCCAATTGGGTATATTGCGACAAGGCCGGAATTGCGACGGAGCTGAACGTCGCCAATGTTGCGCTGGTTACGGTGAATGACAGCGGCAGCACCGGAGGCAATCCGGGAGAGACCGGCGGGACAATTGAGTGGTGCAAGGTGACGTGGCCGAATACGCATTTTGGCGTGACGCCGGTTGAGTACAAGGCCAATGAGCCGCTTGGGGTATATGCTCAGGTTTATGCAAAAGGCATTACCGGTCAGAATGGGACGCACAAGGGCATTACGGCGTTCTTTGGTTACGTCGAGTCGGATCTGAGCAAGACCCAGGATGATATCAAGTGGACTCCGGCCAAGTACAATGAGGGATTTGACCAGTCCCAGGCACCTGACAACGACGAATACATGATCGACGGAGAGGTCAAGCCTCCGGTTGGGCATTATGTTGCATTTTATCGGTTCAGCGCGGATGGCGGCAAGACCTGGGTGGCGTGCGACGGCGAAGGTATTGTCCCGGAAAACAGAGACTTTAATCGGTATGCATTCTTTGATGTTAAATAGAAATTGATCTTTTTATTGTCGGGATGTGCCGTGATACGGCTGTACCGGGAATCGGGGGAATTCCGGGAATCGAAAAAAAAATGGCGAGGCGTATTGGATGCGCAGCATCCAATAGCCGCGCGCGCGGAGCGTATTGAGCCGCCAGCAGCGGCGAGATAGCGAGCGCTATAATAAAAAAACGAATCAATATCAATAATTTAAGCGATTCTGCATTTCAAAAAATGTACAGATCCGCTATCATTATTATTTTTTTCTGACAGAGAGTCCGATGCCTGTTCATTGGTGATTCTATAATGAAATGATTATTGAGGCAAAAAATTGACGTTTGGAGGCTGCCATGAAAAGACAGACGCTATTTATCATCGCATTTTCGTGTATTTTGGGGACGAATCTGTTTTATGAATCGGAAGCATCGGGGCAGAGTCTGATATGGCCTGCGCAGGGGTGTACCTATATTACAAGTCCGTACGGCAATCGCGGATCGTCGTTTCATTCCGGTACGGATATATCGTGCGGCGGAACTATTAATATTTTGGCGGCGGCGGATGGTACGGTCGTGAACCGGACGTATTCCACGGGGCAGTGCAGTTATGTTCCGGCCAAGGGAACTTGTCCGGTGTGCGACAATCACAACGGCAATTCAGTTCGAATCGATCATGGAGGCGGTCTGCAGACGAATTATCTCCATATGAAAACGGTCTATGTTTCGAAGGGAGATAAGGTCAAGTGCGGTCAGGTCATCGGAATTATGGGAACGACGGGATGTTCGACGGGGCAGCATCTGCATTTTATGGTTTATCCGAATTACCCGAATCATGCCAATCCGATGAATTATGTGACGAAGGGGAATTATACGTGTCCGGTGACGTGTACGCCGACGACGGAGGTCTGTGACGGGAAGGACAATGACTGTGATGGCGCGGTCGATGAAGATGAGGTTTGCGCCCATGACTATGAAGTAATTTATCAGTCGATGAATTACGACCCGCAGAATACGGATATCGACGGGGATGGCAAGGCGGATATCTGTGCCCGTGGGGCTGCCGGTATTTATTGTTCGCTGAGCGGTGTGGATATGGCCAGTAAGGCCGTGATGCTCGGTTTGAGCAACGAACAGGGCTGGGATGACGTATCGAATTATGCGACGATCCGGTTTGCCGATATCAACGGCGACAGTCTGGCGGATATCTGTGCCAGAGCAAATGTCGGCCTGGGGTGCTGGCTGTCGACGGGGACGGAGTTCGTGAGTACGGGCGGCGTTCCCATGAGCGATGAAGACGGGTACAACCATGTTAAATACTATTCGACGATAAAATTCGCCGATATTAACGGCGACGGCAAAGAAGATTTCTGTGCGCGGTTTAAGGACAGCTTTAAGTGCTTTCCGGCTCAGGAAGGGGGATTTGCACAGGAAGGCATTGCGCTCGGCGATATGGGGGATGAGCAGGGCTGGGGTGAAGAAAAGTATTATTCGACGATTCGAATGGCGGATATCAATGGCGACGGCAGAGTGGATGTATGCGGACGAGGCGGCGGCGGTTTTTGGTGCTGGCCTTCGAATGGGGATTCGTTCGGTAATCGTATAGACGGGCCTGCATGGAGCAATGATAATGGCTGGGGCAATCGCCAGTATTATACGACGATTCGTCTGCCGGATATCAATGGCGATCATAAGGCGGATCTCTGTGCACGCGACAGCGCAGGTATCGTCTGTCATCTGTCGAACGGCGAAGGCTGGGGGGATGCCATTCGTGGTCCTGAATGGTCGGATGCCTGGGGATGGAACGATTACGACAATTATTCAACCGTCATGTTCGGCGATATCAATGGTGACGGCATGGATGATGTCTGTGCGCGTGCGAATGCCAAATTCATCTGCGTGCTTTCGACCGGCGAGGGATTTGGCGATTCATTTGAGATCGATCGTTTCAGCGATGAGAATGGCTGGAACAATCCGAACAAATTCAGGACGCTTCGTCTTGGTGACGTCAATGGTGACGGAAAGATGGATGTCTGCAGCCGGACTGCGGACAATGCCGTTTGCTATGTATTTAATGGCAGCGGATTTGATGAGGTCTCGGGAGCTGAGTTCTCGGATGGAACGGGCTGGGGAGCTCAGCAGTATTATTCGACGTTCCGCGTAGGCGGTCCGCGCCAGAAACCCTGCTCCTTCCTCGAGGAAGTCTGCGATGAAGCAGATAATAACTGCAACGGTGAGATCGACGAAAACAATGTCTGCTGTGTGCCGTCTGAAGAGGTTTGTGACCGGGTGGACAATGACTGCGATGGCGAGGTGGATGAAGACGATGTCTGCTGCGTGGAAGAGGTCTGTGATGGCGCAGACAATGACTGCGATGGCGAAGTTGATGAAGACAATGTCTGCTGTGAGCCATCGGAAGAAATTTGTGATAATAAAGACAATGACTGCGACGGCGCGGTGGATGAAGATGATGTCTGCTGCGGCGAAGAAGTCTGTGATGGCGAAGACAATGACTGCGATGGTGAGGTGGATGAAGACAATGTCTGCTGTGAGCCGTCGGAAGAAGTTTGTGATGATAAAGATAATAACTGCGATGGCAGAATAGATGAAGATGGCGTTTGTGATAAAGCAGATGATGAAACGGACGGAGATGATAAAAATGATGAAAATGATGAAGAATGTGAAAAAGACGAAAGTGGTGAATGTATGGATGCGGAGCCGATAACCAGCGAAGTCGTGAGTGCGGATGATTGTGCATGTTCGACGAGCAGAAGCAGCGCACCTTCGCTGCCGTTAGGCAGCACCTTTGGAATCATGGGATTGTTGGGGATGCTTGTCGTACGCCGCCGAAAGGACAGGCGCGCCGGGAGCAGATAGAATTCAGCGTTTTAAACAATTAGCCGGTTTTGGTTTTAACCTTCTTTGGAGCATTACTGGTCATGAAAATACGATATGCGATAGGATTGATATTGGCAATGGGCCTTGCGGGCTGCAGCCTGAACGATGTCAAGGACAGAGGAGATTCCTGTCCCCAGGATCGCGAAAGTGAAGATGTATTGTCATATATCATGACGGTGGATGAGGAAAAATGTACAGAAGAGGACTGTCCGGAGTTTGCTGAATCCTTTTCGACCCGAACCTGTCCGAACAGGCTTCCGTCCTGTCATGTCGATACGGCTGGTGAGTATTATTGTATGACGGCATGCTCCGCTTCGCAGGCCGCGTGCGATGGTATTTGTGTCGATCCCAATTCGGATCGCGATCATTGCGGAGCGCGGGGAGATTGTTATGACCCGGATGAGGATTCGGACAATTATGCCGGTAAGAAATGCGCGAAAGATCAGGAATGTGACGAAGGCAAGTGTTCTGAGAGAATTTGCTCATCTCCAAAGATAATATGCGATGGGGAGTGCATTGATCCCATGAAGAAACTTGAATTTTGCGGCGCCAAGGGAGAGTGCAATTCCATAAAGCCCGGCAGTAAGAATTATCAGGGCAAGAACTGCGGGAAGCTGGCTAAATGCGTGGATGGGGAGTGTACATGTCAGTCCGGTGCCATTTTATGTGATGAGCATTGTGTTGATCCGGTTGAAGACCATGATTTTTGCGGCGCTCGCGGGGGATGCAGTGATTCGGATGAAAACAGCGACGACTATCGCGGAGTCAAGTGCAAAGAAAACGAAGAATGCAAGAATCGCAAGTGCATATCCAGGGAATGTGAGGGCAGCCAGGAGCTTTGCCAGGGCAAGGATGGAGAGAGCTATTGCGCCGATCTCGAAAATGATATGGATAACTGCGGAATGTGCGCGAAAAAGTGTACGGATATGACGCCGGATAGACAGACTGCCGTCAAGTGCGCAGAACGCAACTGTATTTTTGAGTGCAGCGAGGGATACACCAACTGCGGAACGGAAGATTCCCTGAAATGTGTTTCACTGGATGAGAGAGAGAATTGCGGGGAATGCGGACATCAGTGCGGTACCGGAGAAAAATGTGAAAACAAGGTATGTGTCAATGATCCGGATATAACCGGAAACACTTGTCCTGAGGATATTTGCAACAAGGACAACAGCTGCCAGAATACGAATTCAGCCTGTGGCGGCAGTTGTACGGATTGCACCATTCTTGAGAATTCAGAAGGCGGTGAATGCATCAACGGTGTTTGCAAGATCTCGCAGTGTTTGACTGGATTCCATCTGGATTCGATGAATGCCGGCAATAAGTGTGTACAGAATACCAATGAGGAGTGTGCGCCGGTCAATTCGTCTGCAGTCGAAGATTGTACGAAGAAGATTTCGGGTGGAAAGGGGGTATGCGGCGCAGACGGAACGTGTCAGTTCGGACAGTGTGATACAGGGCTTTGTCAGCAGGGAACGATGTGTTTCAACGATGATATGCATTGTGGATCTTCGTGTGAGAATTGCTCGGCCAAGACGGCGGAGAACAAATACTGGAAATGTTCTGCGAGCGGTGTCTGTGAATCGAGCGGCTGCAGATCGGGACTTTGCAATTTGGATGGTCAGTGTGTGAATACCGATAAAAACTGCGGAGAGAATTGCAGGAATTGTAGCGTCTCTCATGGAAAAGGAAGGTGTGATAATGGTACATGCCTGTTAGACGGTTGTGATTCTGGTTATTATGAGTCAGGGGGAAAGTGTTTGCCATATGATGATTCACATTGCGGCAGCAGTGGAAAAAGTTGTTCTTCGAATGAGTCGTGCATCCAGGGAGTCTGCAGGTTGACTTCGTGTGGAGATGGTGATGAATCCAATTCATGCTATCTGTCGAATGGAACTCAGGGGGTCTGTAAAACGACAGGTGCAACAGGCGGAACAAACATTAAATGTGTGGACGAGGAAACCCGGGATACGGAATGCTTTATTGACGGCACTCCTAAATCCTGTAAAGCAAGTGGTTCTGGTTCCACTGGGACTTGTATATATAATCCTTCACTTGCCAGTAAATATGCAGGGAAGTCCCAGCGTTGGATTTGTGAATGCTCGGTTTCAAACAGGTATTTCTGTCTGTCGAAAGAAGCTAAAAAATATAAATGTACGACCTACAGTGATTGCAAATATGTGTATTAGTACATAACTTTGAAAACCAATGGTTTGCAATAATACAACCTGGAGAACATATGTTCAGAAAACAGTATTTGTCACTTTTACTCGCTATGGTTATGGTTTCCGGCTGTACATTGTCGGAAGTCGTGGACAAGGGTGACAGTTGTCCGCCAGACAAATCAGACGGTCAGTCGCTTTCGTACGTCATAGTAAACTCGGATTCCGATGAACCGGAGTATTGCGAGGCTGATACGTGCACGGAATATGCGGAGAATTTTAAGTTTGGGGTTTGTCCGAACAAGATTCCTTCCTGTCATGTGGATAAAAAGGGCCAATATTATTGTATGAAGGAGTGTACGGGTAAACTCGTCGCATGCGATGGAACCTGTGTCGATCCCATGAATGACACCAAATATTGCGGTGCCAAGGGGGATTGCAACGACAAGGACAGTGATTCCGATAATTTCCAGGGGCGAGAATGTGATGATATCTGCAAGAATGGTATCTGTACGACGGCGACCTGTGATGCGCCAAATTTCAAGTGCGGCGATTATTGCATTGATCCGACGAATTCAGCGCATTGCGGTGCCAAAGGGTGTGATTCGGACGATCCGAAGAGCGATGATTACAAGGGCAAGGCATGCAATGCGGATGAATCCTGTATTGATGGGAAGTGTCAGTGCCGCGATGGGCTCGTTTCGTGCGACGATGGATGTATTAATCCTCTGACGAACAAATATTATTGTGGTGCGAAGGGAAGTTGTGATTCCAAGGATCGCTCGAGCGATGATTATTTCGGTGTTCAGTGTACCGACAAGGAAAGCTGCGTCAACGGTGTTTGTGTTCTGAATGAGTGTGAGAACCCGGAAGAAACTGCGTGCGATGGCGTCGAGGGCAAGGTCTGCAAGAATTTGAATGTTGATGAGTTGAATTGCGGCCATTGCGGGTATTCGTGCGAAGAACATTTGCCTGAAAATACGGAGTTTTCATCCTGTTCTGAGGCAAAGTGCCGTTATACATGCAAAGAAGGGTTTGAGAATTGCGGAACGGATGATGCGTCCAGTTGTGTGAATCTCAATGACTCTCTGCTTCATTGCGGGGCATGCGGAAATGCATGCAACATTGATGAGGGGGAATCATGCATTCAGGGCCAGTGTATGGTGAATGGATGTCAGGATGGATGCTGGGTTGATGGAGAATGTACCAATTCCGATGAACAGTGCGGCCCTGGGTGCGTCAATTGTAATGTGGAGAATTTTGCAGCCTCGGGAACATGTTCAGGAGGAAAATGCATTATCAGTACTTGTCGTGATGGGTATCATCTTGGAACATCCGGTGAGGATACGGTTTGTGTGCAGAACTCCGACACAGAGTGTGCTCCCGGTGATTCCATGACTCCGGTCGATTGTACGGCTCAATTCCAGGATGCTGGCGGATTTTGCAGCGATTTTGGGATTTGTTTGGTTTCGGGATGCGATCATGCCTGTTTTCTTGGTGGTGAGTGTGTCAACAGCGATGATTCGTGCGGCATATCGTGCGTCAATTGCAATGGCTACCAGAATGCAGCGGTTGGTAAGTGTAACGAAGAAGGTGTTTGCGTGGCATCCAGCTGCAATCCCGGATACCATTTGGATGGAAAAGGCGGCTGCGCAAGCAACAGCAATACGGAATGTGCTCCTGTCGATTCTTCTGCTGTCGTAAACTGTGAGGCCAAATATGGCGCTGGTGCCGGAACCTGCAATGCTTCAGGACAATGTGCAACAACATCCTGCTCCGGATCGTGTTTGTCAGATGATACCTGCGTCAACGAAACGACCAAATGCGGCGAGAAATGCCTGAACTGCAATGTGGAGGGCAATGCCTCTGCCGGTACCTGTTCGGGCGGCAAGTGCAAGGCGTCATCATGTCAGACCGGATATCATCTGAAAGGCGATGGGTGCGAAGGCAATACAAATGCTTTGTGCGCAGCGGTAGATTCTGCAGATGTCAAGGACTGCACCAAGTCTGTGAATAATGGTACGGGCAAATGTTCCAACGGCAGTTGTGTATTTGACAGCTGCAACAGTGGTTTTTGCAAGACCAGCAGCAATACGTGTGTAAATACGGATTCACAGTGCGGTTCCTCTTGTTCGGATTGTACCAAGTCTGTGGCGAACGGTACGGCCAAATGTTCTGGTGGGACTTGTGTATTCAGCAGCTGCAGCAGTGGTTTTTGCAAGACATCGAGCAATACGTGTGTGAATTCGGATAAACAATGTGGAACCTCGTGCAGTGATTGCACGGGAACAGTTCAGAACGGCAAGGGTAAATGCTCCAATGGATCTTGTACTTTTGCCAGCTGTAACAGTGGTTATTGCAAGACAAGCAGCAATACCTGCGTAAGTACGGATAAGCAGTGTGGTTCCTCGTGCGCAGACTGTACGGGAACAGTTCAGAATGGCACGGGCAAATGCTCCAGTGGTTCATGTGTATTTGGCAGCTGCAACAGTGGTTATTGCAAGACCAGCAGCAATACCTGCGTAAGTACGGATAAGCAGTGTGGATCCTCATGCACTGACTGTACAGCCATTTCGCATGGTACCGGATATTGTTCGAGCGGTTCGTGTGTGGCGAGTTCGTGTGATTCCGGATATCATACGTATGGTGCGATTTGTGAGAAAGATTCCGACAATCACTGTGGAAAACACGGAAATCCATGCGGGGGCAAGGAATCCTGCATAGGCGGAAAGTGTCGGTTGACCGAGTGTGAGGAAGGCGATGAGCCCTCAAAATGTTGGTTCTCGGATGGATCGACTGGAGTCTGTAAGACGACCGGTGCAAAGGGGGGAGAGAATATCAAGTGTGTGACAGAAAATACCCGGGATACAGAATGCTTTGTTGATGGCACTCCTAAATCCTGCAAAGCAAGTGGTTCCGGTTCGACGGGAACTTGTATTTATGACCCCTCTCTTGCTGGTAAATATGCAGGTAGGTCGCAGCGCTGGATTTGTGAATGCTCCGGCAAAGTATTCTGCTTGTCGAAAGCTGCGGGGAAATATAAATGTACGACCTCCAGTGATTGCAAATATATATATTAAATGGGGGCATCACACCGCAGGGGGCTTGGCCCCCTGACAAAAATTATATTATGATGCGGCTTATTTAACTATGACCGTAACTGTTAATGGAATACCGTCTCTGTAATAAGTAAGCTTTGTTGTGCCAGCTGCTTTGGCCAAAAGATTGCCGTTTTCATCCTGTACTATATAGGATAGATTATCCAGAAGCACATTCCATTCATCACCGCGCAGTCTGAGTTTTTCTTTTTTATTGCTGTGATAGGTAACTTCAACTTCAATATCGACTCTGTCTCCGACTGAAAATGTGTAGGATGTTTTGCTGGAAGTAATTTTTGTGACGAAATCACCTGTGACGAAATAATCCCACCAATTGTTTGAATATCCATCTTTGGTATATCCAATAATATGCGGAAACAGTCCGAACCACCAGCGATGATGTTTCCTTGCATCAGACTGCGTCCCGGAAAATGAATCATTCATATAAGCAGAGACTGAGAATACTGATGAAGATGCATTGTTGGTGATATTGGGATAGTTATTCCATTCCTGCCATTTACTTTTTACATTCGTGCTGGTTGTATTATTCCAGTCATAATCCTTAACACTGTTTGGAGAGTAGTGCATATTGCCTACGCCCGTCAGTCCCGTATTTTTGGATTGATTCTCCCATTCCGTCAGCATGAATTTCTGCCAGAGATTCAGTTTCGAATAATTGGAACTGGTAATTTTAATGGAATTTTGGTTCCAATTTTGGGGATTGTATCCAGCTCCCATGGTTTTTGAAAATGTCTGTGTGAGAATATTTTCCGTGGCATGTCCGAAGCATTCATAGTTGACATCCGGCCTGGAGATGGAAACATTCATGATTTTGAATGGCATACAGTCTGCTTCGATTTGTGCGCCATTAATCCAATAGGCATTTTTGCCGACCATAATGGATTCATATGTCATGACAGGATCGACGTTGACAATCCATACTTCATTGAATTCGTTGTTTTTTCTTCTGCTAATGAGATTATATTTTTGTATATAATAATTGTAATCAAAACTGAATCCTTCAAGATCTTTCCAGCGGCTGTCACTTAATGCGGCATACCATCCATTTTTCATCAAATCCAGCCAGGTCGCCTGATCGTATTTGTAATCCTTTTTCCCATTGGTGAGATTGACCTGATTTTTGTAAACTGCAAATTCATTGGTTTTGTCAGTTTTTACGATTTTAACACTGACTGTCTGATGAGAACTGAATTGAATATCTTCTATGAGCTCATTAACTGCTTGCTCACTATTTTGCCCCAAACACTCGCTGGCTTTTAAATTTTTGCAGTTTTTTCCCTGGATACTGCCTGACGTTAACACGGGATCGATTTCCAGAATCAAAACCTTGAGCGTTCTGTCGACGATACAATGCGTATGTTTTTGCTCTATGTAGCATTTTTGATATTCGCTGCACGCATGCTCAACAACGAATTCACCTTTGTCATTGCAAACCATCGCGTTGTTGCCATCGCATTTTCGTTCGCCTTTTTTGCATCCGCACTGGGCTTGTGAGCCTTTTTCAACGCATACGGGGGTATTGGGGGTGGATGCACAGTCCTTGCTGTTTTCATAATTATGGGATGCGTTGCATACGGAGATGACAGTACCGACACATTTGGATGTTCCGGTTACACATCCTGGCGCATAGCAGGCATATCCGTTATTCCCATTTTGACAGAGTTTGCCCTGTGACTCACAGTTTTCAGAATCGACGTACTGATAGCTGGTGCTGCACTTTTGCAATGTATTGCCCTGACAGCGCATATCTCCGGTATTGCATTCCTTTTTGTTAACGCAGATCCCGTTTGTCGTTTCGTCACAGTACTGACCGGTCGGACATGAATCAGGACATTTGGGCTGTACAACATCATTGACGCAAAGCCCGTTTGTCGTATTGTCGCAGTGCTGTCCTGTCGGACATAAATCGGGACATTTGGGCTGTACAACATCATCGACGCAAAGCCCGTTTGTCGTATTGTCGCAATGCTGTCCTGTCGGGCATGAATCGGGACATTTTGTCTGTACAATATCATCGACGCAGAACCCGTTTGTCGTATTGTCGCAGTGCTGTCCTGTCGGGCATGAATCCGGGCATTGCGGCTGCACAACATCATCGACGCAGATCCCGTTTGTCGTATTGTCGCAGTGCTGTCCTGTCGGGCATGAATCCGGGCATTGCAGCTGCAGATAATCATCGACACAGAACCCGTTTGTCGTATTGTCGCAGTGCTGTCCTGTCGGACATGAATCGGGACATTGCGTCGGTGCAATATCATCGACGCAGGCACCATTTGTTGTTTCATCGCAGTGCTGTTCTGCCGGGCATGAATCCGGACACGTCGGTTTCAGAATATTATTGACACAAATTCCATTCGTCGACTCGTCGCAGTGCTGTCCTGCCGGGCATGAATCCGGACACATTTGCTGATCTGCATCATCAATACATTTTCCGTTTGTCGTCTCGTCGCAGTGCTTGCCTTTGGGACATGAATCAGGGCACTCCTGATCATCTTCGTCGTCGACACAAATACCGTCTGTCGTTTTGTCGCAATGCTTGCCTTTGGGACACGAATCGGGGCATTCCTTTTGTGAATCCCTGACACATTTTCCATTCGTCGTCTCGTCGCAGTGCTTGCCTTTGGGACACGAATCGGGGCATTCATTATCAGAATCTTCTTCCACACATTCGCCGGAATCATTGCAATACGTTCCCGCAGGACATTCTTCCTCACAAGGAATTGAATCCCCAATGAGATCGCTCTGACATGCAGTGAGTGCGGTACACAGAACGAGGTATGGCAATAAACAACCCGATTTTTTTTTGTTCATCATTTCCCTCTGCATCGTTTTTCCATTGATCAAATGGTTGAGACATCTTTGATATTACGGTCTTCGATTCTGCTATTCAATCAATTTGTTTATGCCATATTTCCGGAGGCTGAATATAGTTTTGTTTTACAGAAAAAGAATTTTTTACTGTAAGTTAATGTGTGTGTGGATGGTTATTTTGTGCACATCGTTCGATATGTAAGCTGGGATTTAAGCAACTTTATGCAAAAACTGGGTTGAAATTCTTATCAGGATCTCGCTAAACCATACCTGTCTTTTACGGAGGAGGACAGGACGATGAAACCTCGATATTTTGCCTCTTGTTTAATTCTCCTTGGAATGTGTTCCGGGTGTGTGGATGTTGTTAATTCGGTGGATGGATCGGCATGTCAGACGGTTTGTGATCCGTCGCAGATATGTGTCGCAGATCAGTGCTTCGATACGTGTTCGCTGAATAAGCCCTGTGCACTGCGAAATCAGGCATGCATCAACAACATCTGTATTGCTCAGGATATTTCCTGTGTACCCGATACCCGGAAATGCAGTGATGACGGCAGAATGGTTCTGGCCTGTCTGGATGGAATCGATTATTCGGAAGAAAAGATTTGCGCATCGGACGAAACGTGTGAGAGCGGAGTTTGTATCAAGAATGCATGTGAAAATGGTACGATGCGATGCAGCGGCAATAACATTGAGATCTGCAAGAACAATGCGTTCACACTGTACAGCGAATGCGAAAGTCCCCAGGTATGCCGGGAGGGATCTTTTGAATGTGAGATTCCGGCTGAATGTCACAGCGGTGTCAAAAAGTGTGATGAGAATGGAAACATTCTGATTTGCGAGAATGAGCATTGGATCTCATTTAAGACGTGTCCAAACGGATATGCGTGCAATACGGCAACCCTGGAGTGTGCTGAAACGGCAGCATGTGTAACGGGGAGCTTTAAATGCAGTTTCAATCAGGTTTTTGCCTGCGCCAACTCTCAGTGGATGCTCTATAAGGAGTGTGGTGAAAATATGCTCTGCGATGGCGGACAGTGTGTATCTGCCGATTGTGTCGAAGGTCAGACGCGGTGCAATGAAGCTGAGGGGATTGCTTTTCGTCAGTATTGCGCAGGCAATCATTACGCCAGCGAACCGTGTCTGAGCAGTGAAGTCTGTGTAATGGATGGAAGCGAAGCCAGGTGTGTTCCTAAAATTTGCGAACCTGGATCGCTGAAATGTGAAAACAATACCCTCTATAAATGTGAAGATAATCAGTATGTTGAGGCATTGGTTTGCGACAGTAGCTCCACCTGTAATCTGGTAGAGGCCAACTGTACGCCCAACTGCAACAATAATACACTTGAGGACAACGAAGAGTGCGATGGAATTCAGTTCAAACCGGGGTTGACCTGTGCCTCCAGGATGCCCAATACAATCGGAGAACTGAAATGCACCAAAGAGTGCACATTGGATCTTTCGGGCTGCACAGATGCCTGTGATCCCAGTACGGAACCGACCTGTTCCGGGACTGTACTGCAGAAATGCGGCAGCAATCAGAAATGGGAGATTACGGATTGCGCAGAATCCGGCCAGTTATGCAATGCCGCTTCGGGATGTTACAAGCCGTCCTTCTCGGGTGTCTGGGATTACGTCCAGGACTTTGAGAAATTAAAGGAAGTCAACACCTATGCTGCGAATTCATTTACGGATAACGGCATTTCGTGGGATTTCAAAGCGCGGACGGATGTTTATGATAACAATGTATTTTATGGAATAGAAGGTACCGGTCTCGTTCTGAAGGCCGATAAAAGCTGTTTCATCAAGGTGAGCAATATCCCCAAAGCTGTCAAAAGCATGGGCTTTGACTGGCGCAGCTGGGGCGGAAACAATGACCTTGGTGAATTGGAAATCTATATCAACGGGAACGTGTTCAAGACTTTTGAATTCGATCGGAAAAATACCGACAAGAGTGAATTCAGTGTTGAACTCAATCTGTCCGTGACCGAATTTGAGTTTAAACTCAAAACCGCCAAAGCGGGGCGGATTATCATTGATAACGTGCGCTGGGCGTACAATTAATCGTCATTGCCGGTTTGAAATGCCCCGTCATGGGGCATTTTTCATTTTTGCTGATTTCTCACAATACGGGGCTGCGTTTGTGATATAAAAACACAGTCAGCCCGGGGCTTTCAGGGATTATTTTTGGCATACCCCAATTCATGGGGGTTCACCTATTATATTTGACAGGAGCAAACATGACATCATCTCTTTGGGAACGTTATCAGAAGCATTTATGCGTGTGCAGTGACATTGAACTTTCTCTCGATATCAGCCGCATGCGCTTTGATGATGACTTCTTTTCCAAAATGGCCGATCCCATTTCGAAGGCATTTGACGATATGGCTGCGCTCGAAAGCGGAGTTATCGCGAATCCGGATGAAAAGCGCATGGTCGGACATTACTGGCTGCGCGCTCCTCAAATGGCTCCGACGAAGGAACTGAGCGATGAAATCGTTCAGACCACTGCCGACATCAAAGCGTTTGCCAAAGATGTTCATGAGGGCAGAATACTCGCTCCAAACGGGAAGAAGTATACGGATTTGCTCGTGATTGGCATCGGTGGCTCCGCGCTCGGTCCACAGTGGATTGCATCGGCTCTCTCGACGCCGGCCGACAAAATGCGCGTTTCATTCCTCGACAATACCGATCCCGAAGGCATTCAGATGACGCTCGATCGGATTGAACATCCCGAAACGCTTCTCGTCGTCGTGATTTCAAAATCCGGTTCGACACCCGAAACCCGCAACGGCATGATTTCTGCGGCCCGTTATCTTGAATCCAAAGGTCTGAAACTCGCCGAACGTGCGGTTGCCATCACCGGCCGCGGTTCAAAGCTCGATAATACGGCCAAATCCGAGGGCTGGAT
>JAEEGL017153166.1_pt1 | contig 32281 bp, 47 predicted proteins | sample 9134231 | NCBI WGS metagenome assembly JAEEGL01 (sample SAMN16246548, study PRJNA631951) | gut metagenome | biome: gut microbiome; feature: rumen; material: fiber-attached | host: Bos | place: Iran: Karaj | collected 2018-10 | reverse complement strand
TTCCATTACATATAGTAACCCTTCCTTGACATTATCAAATAGATCGAAGTGGCAACAATAACTAATAGCACTAAATCTGTCTTTCCATACATCAGTTACATGAGTTCCATCCATGTATACCATTTTGCTTATATAAATTTTCATGCATCTTTCTCCTTGTCAAACTTCTGAAAAAGATCCATTCGCTGATAAGGAGGCTTCTGCAAATTATCCATATAAAAGAAAGCCATCTCTATGATTCTGTTAATATCTGTTTCTGTTACGACAAGTTCCCAATCTCTTGGGCATAAACTTTGCCAGGATTTTTCGTCTTCACTTTCGCTTTCGACATCTGTTGTTATGAATGATGTATATTTCCAGTCCTGCCCAAATTCAAAGAACACATTTTCTGTTGTAATATCATATTTAAAATTATTGTTTAAGTAATTCCACTGAGCACAAGCGTTTTTGAATACATCCATTGCTATTGTGTTTGGGAAATTATCAATTGAAGTGATTATCTGTGGTTCCATATCTTATCTCCTTTTTGTAATAAAAATAGAGAATTACGTCATGCAATCCTCTTATTAAAATGGTTTCATTATTAAATTACCTTTAAGCCATTACGCTTTATCAGCCCCCTGCAAAGCATCCGGTTAAGTTTTTTCCCATGACAGGGAATACTGATTACTGTCTTTCCATTAGTGTAGAGAAAGTGATCACCAGACACTCTCTTGCAATCATATCCGTTCTTACTTAGCAGCAACTGAAATTCTCTGAATGAATATTCCTTTGCCCTTGCCATTAGCTATTCCTTTCTGTAGATTTTATTCCCGTTGCAGATCATGTAATATCTGTAGTTGCCTTCGTCATCGACTTCCTCATGTATTACAGGATCATCCCAATCTTCTTCTCTGATATCATTGTATTCGTTATACTCCAGCATTGTAGCGGCCTCACTTTTAATTTGTACGTGTTTATGTTACAAATTAATTGTAAATCCGTTACATCCATTAGTCTATAGAGGTAGTTGCTTTCAGTTAGCAGCTACCTCACCCCCTTTTAAAGTGATGGGGTTCCAACGACTGATCAATTCTTCAACTGCTTCCTTTTCAATTTTAATTAAGGTTTTTAGAAGCATTGCCTTGCTGACCTTCTGCTTATCTGTCTGGTTAGTTCCGTATCTGTAAAAGGTGAACACATCATTTTCTGAATCTGACGCTTCCCTGCATACCAGAGCATATCTTTCTTCATCATAGAATGATGTGCATTTATAGAATGTAATCTCTATATTCCAGAGCCTATCCCGACTAAAGAGGTTAATTGCCTTGCGAATATTTTTTTCAAAACTCTGCTGATACTCACGTATTGTTTCAAGTTCTCTCTTTATATCAAGGAACAGAAACACTGTTTCCTCACATCTCTTTGTTCCTACGATACCATGTTCCTGATATCTGATTTCCATTTTAATTGCTTCGTCCATATTTAACTCCTTTCATGCAATATAGGGAATTGGTGTTCCACTTTCGTGTGTCTTACCTTTAAGGCAATTACCTCTCCATTCCCAAATACCATCAGCTACCTTTACGAATGTTGCGTATGTAGGTCCTTCAAGCATTGAATGGTGTTCCTCTCCACACTGAATGAATCCATATGAAAATGTTGTAGGTGGTACACAGTTGGCAAGATCCATTGCGATCTTTTCTTCGACAAGAGATCCAACAGGTCTGTCATAAGACCAGTAATCATCATTGAAGATACGCTTGCCATTTAGTTCTCTGCATGGCTTTGGTGCTTTTCCTTCATATGTAGCATCAATTACATATGCCTTAGTGTCTTTATTCCATGGTCTTTTGTTAAATTCCTTTGCAGCATATTCGGCCATTTCTCTGTCATGAAAGATTCTAGGATTTCCTGTATCTATTACAAATGTCTCTCCATTTCTATGAACGTCATATACTGCTCTGTATCCTGGAATCTTCACCCATGATGGATCATCGACTTCTATCACATATTCATTTTCAACATCGTGATGGAATGCATGATACTCATCTGCATATCCATATTCACAAATGTCACCTGCTTTTAAATGTCTGTAACTTGCACATTCTGTAACACCTTTTTCTGTGAGAATGAAATGTCTTCCCTTTGCTGCCTCGTAATAGTTTCCATACTTTTTCATTGTTTAAACTCCTTTCCATGTAATCTGAACCAAAGTGCACCCTGCATGAATAATACAAGGCTTTCAATGTTTTTCATTTGAATAGTTGTGAACATGTCATCATAAAAGCCTTTATCACCTTTACGCATGATGCCGTAGCTGTAAGAGCTTTTTGTGAATTCAACTTCACATATTAAATTTTCAAATGCCTTGAGTGTTTTACTCCAACACTCATCAGATTCAATCTTTTTTCTTATCTGTTCGTTTGACATGTGATCTCCTTTCCTTAGTGGGTTCTTGCCCATTCCAGCATTTCTTTTTCAAGAGGTTGCCAATCATATTCCTGATCCTTTTTGATCTCTTTTAATGCGTTTTCATAATCCTTAATTTGTTCCAGATAAATAGCATCCTGTTCTTCCCATGACATTCCTGTCTCATCCTTAATGAACTGAGCCTCATATTCATGGGCTTCTTTTCCGATGTGTGACTTCAGATTATTGATCCAGCCTTCAATCATCGTAATCACTGTGTTTGAATTAACAGGTGCATCCCAACTATTAAGTTCTATTACTGCCTCCTCTTTGACTTCTTGAAGTGTGTACATATACTACTCCCCCTTATCTAAGCTCCCATGATCCAACCTTATTACCGCAAAGGTCTATGCATGAGCCTTCGATATAATCATTTTCCATTTTCTCAATAACCTCTTTGAGAATTCTTATTACCTCTTCTCTTTTAGAGTACTGATCTTCCTCTCCCGTATATGGGTCACAGAATGCTGCATTGCCAGTTTTAATATCAATCTTAAACATATGCACCTTCTCCTTTCTCAATCGATTCTTATGAATCCAACTTTAGTATCCTTATACCAGACTTCTGCATACACACAGGCTCCATTAACCATGCACCCTCTTACTGTAAGGTCTTCGTTTTCCGGAAGTTCATATTCATCCATGGTTGTCCATCCATCGTCACGTTGTCCACTGAGATTGGTATATGCATCCTCTGGATCATCTTCAAAGCCATGTTCTACGCACCACTGAGAGAATATCCTGCAAGCACCTTCCGTTTCAAGACCATTGCAGTATTTATGACATTCAACTTCATTGCAAGTATATGGGGTTCCATAATCAGTTCCTTTTAAACACCATACAAGGATGTCATAACCTACAGATCTTGCATACTCGTGATCGTGCATATCTGATATAGCAGCTTCATATTCAATTTCCAAACTTCTCAAACTTTCAAAACTCATATTGCTTCTCCTTTCAAATTGCAATTAAATAGTTTGCCTGGTCCATGATCTTAAACTCTTTATGCATCTCACTTGCCAGCTCAAGTGCTTCGCTTTCGCTTAGAAGTGGCTCTTGAGTGATTGAATCTTTTTTGATCTCTTCAACCAGAGCATCACCGAAGCTGTCTGTAAGAAATCCTCCGACGCATTCTGTTTCCGCCCAATAATCTTCATCTTCATGGTAGCGTTCAAGTATGTAATAATAACATTCCCCTTTAAGATACATGTCATAATAATTGACTTCACTTACAAGCTCGTCATATGCACGTTTTCTCCAGTTGTCATCTATCTCACCCCATTGTTCCTTGCACTTTTCCTTTGTGGTATATATGAATCCTGCACAGCCACTGTCCCATCTGTCATTAAAAGAACTACATGATATAGCAAAGCCGCTATGCTCATATATGAAACAAGGAATAAGCACGATATATCTTTGAAGCAACATTCTCTTTTGATTAACTGTCCATTCGTAATCAAGATCATTATCTGCGTACTTGTCTTCAGGAACATTTTCACGAATGATCTCGCTTAACATGTCGTCTGGATTACCTTCACCTTCATTATCTCCAAAAGCGCATCTGTTCCACCACAGGTTTAGTGTTCCTATATTACCATCCCAATCAGTACGTGGATTAAATGGATTATCATAATCCTGCTTAATCTGAAACCTATAAAGTTTCTCATCTTCCTTGAAGTAATAATACTTATCAAACATATCCATAACTCCTTTCAAAATCTGCAATCATACACAATTGCAGGTTCTTCGCACCATTCACAAACAGGTTCCTCATCTGGCTCATAATCTGTGAATTCGCTTCCGACATAAATGGTTTCTCCTCTGCTGCATATAGCTGCAATACACTGTTTACAAAGTAACATAAGGACCTCCTTTCTATCAGAGACTTTTTATGACCTCAGGAACGTCACCAAGATCAATGCTTTCCATCCATGTGTCCGGATCAAACTCAAGTGTGGCTCCTGTTTCAATGTTCTGCACTCTGACATAATTCCCGTTGAAACAAAATTCATGCACAGTATCAACCATGTCATTATGAGTTCTGCATGTCCTGTCTTCTGACAAACCTCTCATGTTTCCGCCAAAATATGCTCTGACTTCGTAGTTCCGACTTTCGTGTTTCTCTTGTGTAGCCATAATTATTCTCCTTCCATTCGGCCAGGAAGCCTGTTCCAGATCTCAAAGATCTCGTCTTCGTTTGTACTGAAGTAGCATGTGTAACAGGATGTCCAACAATTCACGTAAGTTTCCACACATGCCATAAGGCCTCTTTTTGTGTAAAATAAAAGACTGTCTAAAAGACAGCCATCTATCGCATCAATTATTACACCTTTATTTTGTTCAACGAGCTTATCTGCAAAGCCTTTCCATATGAACTTAGTCATTTTCTTCCTTTCTTTCTGGGTAGTCATCTTCTGGATAAGAATCCTCATCTACCCCTAAACCACAACAGTTTCTGCACATCTCGTCTTCATATCCCATATAGGTATCTCTGAATGGGCAGTGATGCACTCCGTTCTCATCTGCAATATCGCATGGTGTATTCATATTTGCCTCCTTTCTTAAAACAGTTTCTCCAAGTTCTCTTTAAGATACATTACTGCATGGATAAAGCTGTCAAATTCCCTTGGAATGTCAAACCACATTCCGTTTTCATCAAGCCACGGATCTGTTGTCATATACGGCGCATGCTTAATAATTCTGTTATCACCACATGTTATAGAGAACACATCCTTATTGCTGTTCACAGCTGTATAAGACAGCTTTCCATTTGTGTTTCTGCACTTTCCCATATCAGGCCTCCTTTCTTATAGCCTCAAGAAGATCTGCTTTCTCAATCTCATAATATGTTCCAACGTCTTCCTGCTTCTCATAATCGTATACGTTGTATGTATCTGAGAACAGACTGACATCAGCTGACATATTATCACCTACGTTAATACTTTCGTATCTCTCATCATTCCATGTAATGAGTGTGATAACCATATTGTCATAAAAATCGTCTTCCATTTTCACAGCAAAGAAGTCACTAAAATATCCGCTGCATGAATCTCCTGCAAGGTGTAAACATATAAGTGCAATAGGTGATTTGCCTTTGTACCAGATCACTATGTCATGGCTTGCTTTTGTGGATGCATTGTATGTGTAATAGCACTTAGCTCCCTTCTTGAACTGCTCAATCCATTCGTCTGTTACGTTGATCTCATATGGCTTCAGAGCCTCAATGAATGCCAAGGAATCCGCAACAATTACCTTGTCGCTGATCTTTCCGTTCTCGTCAAAGATCCAGGCACGATGATCACCTGTCTGGACACTTCTCGTTTCTTTTATCACGTCATCAAGTCTACTCATACACTTCTTTTACCTTTCATTTCATAAAAAAGGGAAGCCGTTTTAATCCGACTTCCCTTTTGCCTTTGCCTTACGCAAACATCACCTGTAACGATGTGTTGTTGTCATAATCATAAATCTCATCTTTGTTTCTGTCGTAGTAGTACACATTGTTGGACAATACATCTTCATCCTCAATTTCCGTAGCGTTGACGGCTTGCACCATACCGAAAAGATTAAATGCCATGCGTGGATCAAACGTGTCATTATCATCAAGAAACAATATGCTTTCATGAATAGATGAGGGAAGAATGTACATGTTTTTATTGAATTCCCTTGCTATCTTTTGTAACAGTCCAGGATTCATGATTACTGATGCGCCATATGTTTTGTCTTTATTGGTGAGTATCTTGAGATTCTTGCAAGCACTCTCAAGCTCTGCTGTCCTTTCATCGGGCATGAACTCTAATCCCATACGTCCTTTTATCACATCAAGTAGTGGAATTATTGTATAGTCATTTTCCCTTAGTGCATTATTCATGGCTGCATTATACAGCTCCTCTTCCGTTACGTTCCATGCGTTCACATGCTCAGTCTTGATTACTACAATTCCCTCGGATGGCTTGTCTTTTACCTTGCAGTAGTACAGAACCGCAAGATCTGCAAACTTTCTATGAGGGCACTGTAACAAAAATTCCTTGTTCTTCTTGTAGTTGACGAGCTTTATATATAATCTGTTACGCACCTTGTCAAAGTCCATAAAGTAATCTAAATCGAAATGAGTTCCCTTGCTGTTTTGCCTTGCTGCGTCAATCCTTTCCATGATTTCTAGGAAACTAGCTCCGTTTAAGAATGCGTCATACAAAGGTTCAAGATAGATGACCTCACTTAACTGGCTTCCCTTGTTGCATACTTTAAGACATGTATATTTAACTCCGTTATTCTTTGCCACGTCACAAAGATCTACCGTGGCATCTTTATACCGCTCTTTCATTGCCTCTTCTACCTGTGTACTAAAATTCTTAAAATTCATAATTGTTTTCCTGTTCCTTTCTTAAATTGTGTTAGTTATAGTCTAGCAGATTTAACTTTCTGATACTCCGTAGAAATCTCCGTCCTCGATATAGTATCCGCTCCATACCACGTCTACTATAATGTCATCAACTATCGTTTCCGTTGTGCCGTTATCGTACATTGTGCAGATCACAAGATCTCCAACTACCAGATCCTCAGGACCTGTGAACTCCCATTCCATTCCTACTGCATCTACGCATACAGCAATATCATTTGTCTTGTCGATCTCTACAATCTCCATTGCACGTGGGTATGTGTTACCTAGTGTAAATGCTGTGATAAGAGCTAATAACATTTGCCTTACCTTCCTTTCTTTAGCGCATCAAAAAAGGGATACGCATTTGCATATCCCTTACATGTAAGATTTACGGTTATAAATGATCTTTGTCAGCACTACTACATCATTTCCGCTTTCTGCTTTTGATGTATAAAGTGCATCCATCTGCGTTAGGATGTTACCTGCCTTTGTTAAAAGCGGTGCCGTGATTTCCGAAGGAATCGCATCTCTCTTTACATGCAGGATGATGCCATGTTGCGCATACGGCTTTAGTACATCGTTTGCCTTGATGATTTCCACATAACCCTGCTTTTGCAGATCTTCTGCGATCTTTAGCGTTTCCGCATAATCATCTTCCGCAACATAATCCATCACTGGATTTCCGTATTGTGGATGCCTGCCAAGTGGGACAGCATTCATTACGGCATCATACGCCTCTTGAAACGTCATGTTACTCTCCTTTTGCTTTGGAGTATATCTTCTTGGACAACTGGATCGTTTCGTCTTCCTTGCTGATTGTCATCGTGTCCATAAGCTTAAGTACTCCGACGAGTTCCTTTGTTGAGATCTCTAAGTCGTCTGTGTCATCCCACATGGGAATTACATAGATACAATGCAGGATGTTTGGCTTATCCTCATCTTCGACTTCAGAGATCATGAGTTTTCCCTGCTTCTGTAACGCAATCAATTTCTCTTGGGCTTTGAGATAATCGGCAAGCGCCTTCTTATCCACTATGTAATCGCCTTTGATCATGTCAGGTTCATCGGACATGATTACATCACGCAGAGACCTTTCAGTTTTCTTTTTCACTTCGTCTAGCCTCCATTTCTCTTGCTACCGCAGGAATCTCCCTTTCGATCAGAGTCATCAGAAACTGATTCTTGGATACCCCTAACTCGGCGCAGTGTGCATTAACCAGATCTCGAATTCCCTTTGGAACGTCGAATGGAATTCGTTCATAGTTTGCAGAATTCCACTTCTTGTTAGCTCTGTACTTCGCTTCGCTTATTTTCATTGCGTGGCACCACCTTCCTTTCCGTATTGTACCATACTAGTGCATGAGCTACAATGATTTCGCTTTGCGCACAGCCTGCAGAGGCAGTGTCATACATGACCGTGCGTTATTTTCATTTGTGTGTCTTTTTGTGTTCTCTTAGCAAAAATGGGAGATGTTAAGGTACATCTCCCGTAGGATTTTTAACGTGGTTCCCGCCACCATCCCCACGTTGCCAAGGCCGTGCTGGATCCCGTCCAGTACAATTTTGATTTGCCTTTGCGCTAGGCACAGCAGATTTGTAACTGCCAAAGGCATCCTTTGCCTTGAAGCCAGGAGTCATGTTTCAACTCCGGTGGATGCCACGAAGTCCCTTTGCTTTTGGTGCATAACGTGTAAGGGGAGCGCTCTTTCCCTTAAGCACGTCAATGCCTTGTAATTGAAGGCTTTGGTTTGCCTTCTAGGACTTTATTTCGTATAGGTTTACCAGACCTATAGGGTTATTGGGCGTTTCCCTTCGCCACCACCTAAAGCATTTCGCTTTGTGACCTGCGGTGGATAGCAAGTACAGGTGTATCTTTAACGTGCGCAATCCTGCTCGCACCGATTTCCCTTTTGTGAAGTTTAGAGAAATCGTCAGTGATGTATTATCGCCCCATCACCAGGGCTTTCGCTTTCGCTTCATTTTCCACCCCGTTTCCCTTGCTGCGTCACGTGATGCGTGACGTTGTTTATTGGTATGCGCCACCCTGCGCCTTCTAGGGAAGGTCGCAAGGTCACATCATGCACATCTGGTTATGATCGGGACTTGTGACCCGTTCCCATAAGGGAAGTGCATTAAGGCAGGCGTTACCGCCTGCCCCACTCTGCAATTACTTGTCATCGCCTACGCTATGCACCTTCGCAATGAGGATATTGTAGTCCTTCTCTTTTGCGTCGATGATCTTTTGCGCTTCGACAATCTTCTTTTCTGCGTCTGTGACCTTCTTTTTGGCCTCAGTTAATGCGAACTCAGATTTTTCAAGCAGTTTTTTCCTTGCGTTATCATCCAGTTTAAGTGATTCGACAAGGTTCTTCATTTCTTCGAGTGCCTTTTCCGCAGCATATGCCTGTGTACGAAGGCCTGCTGTTGTCTTACCTTTTTCCACCTTGTCATTAAGTGCTGCGGTCAAGTTAGTTACAGTTCTTTGTGCGCCTTCATAGGATTGGATCAGATCACGGTTATCGTCAGATAACATTGCGTTACCTGTCATCCTAATGCCTATGGCAGTTTCGACATTGCGTCTGAAGTTAGTTGGTGTTGCAGTAGACCACACTTTGCCACGTACTGTGAGTGTAGCTGTGAGGCCTGCCCATTCTGCTATGATGTGAGCGTCGTTTTCTCTTAAGAAGAAATTCTTGTTATATTCGGACTCGGTTCCCTGCTTTAGAACAGTTCTCCAAGCACTCCAGACGTTACCTAAGGCGAGTGCAATATCTTTGCTATCTGCCTTGCGGTCACTTGTCAACTTGAGGTACTTAACGACCTCACCACGTACTTCCTCAACGTATGCGGTCCACTGATCAAAATCCTGCTTTGTGAGGCCATGATCTGTGAAATCTGCTTCGTTGAGTGCTCTCCGATTCATGAGTGTGTCATGTGCGTAAGCGATCAGCTCGTGAAGTGACATGAGGTTAGACTCATTCTTCATAGCGAATGTAGCTGCGTTGTTAGTTGCTTCAGTTTTCTGTGTTTTTCTTGGCATAATAGTATCCTCCTTATGGATAAAAACATATTATGGCCTGCACCATTGCAGGCCTAGCTACATACGTGACGTAGCGTCACGCACGTAGTAGACCCGCAATGTGAAAACTGCGGCGCATTTTTGCCACAACGTCCACCCCGTAGGGTTAAGCCTGGTGCGGATCCTCTGCGGTAGGTACTTTACGGCGGCCTAACTATTTTCGCCCCGCCGGAACTGCCCGTTATCTTTAAGCAGAACATGCTTTTTGTAGCAGGGTAACAAAAGATCGTCAAAAAGAGTCCTGGCGTAGCCTTATGTGCGCATGCCTTGCAATCCTGGTTAGCGCAGGCCGGAGGACTCTGTTTTGCTTTTCTTTTGCTTTTTCCTGCATTAAAAAAGCAGGAAAAAAACAATTTTTTTCCTTTACATATATAAAGGTTTTTAAAATGAAAAAAAGTGCCAAAAAATTAAAATTTATTTTTTGATCATCTTTAAACATTTTTTACCTTTACACTTATAAAGGTTTTTAGAACGGCAAAAAGTGCCACTTTTTTAAAATTTATTTTTTCGATCTTTTTTACGCTTATTAATAGAAGGAAAATTTTTTTAAAAAAAACGGCACTTTTTAGCAAAAAGGCTTGAAAACTACACCCGTACTAGTGTATAATAAAATAAAAAACGCTTTTTTAGGAAGGAGTTACGATGTTAAAAATTTTTAGTTTCTTTAATAAGAAGGCCAAGGCCGATAAGGATATTGACATCTTTTTAAAGCAGATCGAAAACCAAAGGCAAACCGCTATTAAAGAACTCGAATATCTAACAAAGGTATTAAATGAAAACAAGTGATTATTTTAAGCATCGTTAAGATGTAGGAAGGAAGGAAAAACCATGAAAACATTATTTAAAAATACTTATGATGAAATATCTTATAAATGGGATTTTTTACCCAAACAGGAAAAGGAACACGGGCAAGCCTATTTGATAGAAGACGCTTACAATGTAGATAAACATAATGATAGTTATATCATTGAAATTGACGTTGACGAAATAGAAGACAACGAAAAAGCCATTGATTATACAATTAAATGCAGTGAAGAAGACGCAACAAACAAGGATTTTTTAATTAACTATATTGCAAATAATAAAGTCTACGAAGGTTATTCAAAAAGCATTATAAAAAGAATTGCAGGCAAAACAAACGACGTTTCTAATAAGGCATGTATGCAGATCGTTTCAAGTTGTTTTCAAGAGCCTATTTTTGAAGATATAGCAATGGACGTTTATATAAAGCTTATAGAGTTAATTAATAACGATCATTGCTATCTTGAATATCAGGAAAAAGAAAACGGCTATTTAATCAAGTTCGCAAATGATATTAATGATAAGGAGAAAACCTTTAATCATTACAATGACCTTTATAAGAGCGTTAGAAAAACCCTAAGTGTATACGCAGGGAACAGCGGCCGCCAAGTTTACAAAACCATTACAGAAAAAGACGGCACTAAAACGCTAGTACCTATTACGATACAAAATTATGATGCAATAGCATTGCAGGAAGATAAAAACGGCAATACATACGAGCAATTACTAACTACAGCAAGTCCCTTGTATGTGCAAAACGTTGCTTATGAAGGCGCTATCGATGACTTATTAAACAATCTATATTTCAATGCTTTTATGTTTTTTGTAAAGGTACAGACAAGGCCGAAAAAATACAGTGAACTATGTTTAATAATGCATGGACTTTTAAAAGGTTATATATCCGAAGAAATAGCAAAAAAAACGGGCTTATCATTGGATAAAGTAAAAAAAGGCAGGCGCAAACTAAAAGACTTGTATTTAATGGCTAAAAATGCAGACTTTAGTTTTGAATGCGGAAAAGATTATACTTACATGCATGGAGTTAAAAACCATATAGACTATGGCACGTTTTCGGAATACAAAAATATAAGACCAATCATTAAATTGGATACAGAAAAAGACTACCGACAAGTAAAAATTCTTGATTATAGAGTTAACTACCAATATATATCAAAAACAAAGGCCTATAGAACTAAGTCGGACTTGCCCGAAGCAATAAATATTGAGTATCAGGAAACGGGCTACAATTCAAGATGCAGCTTTTTAAATGCGATCATCAATCAAGAAATAGATGCAGAAAACGCATACATTGAAAGTTGTAAACAAGAACTTGAATATATCCGCAAGAACTACAAAGAACAATATGAAAAGCACGTTTTAAACCTGCATTATATTAAATCTGATTTTATAGACGATCATAAGACCACAAACACAAACACAATGCAGGAAGGCAAGAAGGAAGGCAGACACGAAAAGAAATACATCATTGATTATAGACGAAATAAATTAGTTGTTTGGTATTACTATTTTAATGATGAAGGCAAAATAATTGATACTGAAATAATTAGAGAATATCCAATAGTAGACAAGGAAGTAACTAACCACAATTAAACACTTTAAAATAAGCAGGTGTAAAAGCCTGCTTATTTTTTTGCAGTATCAAGAAATTGAAATATAAATAAAATCATAGATTTAATAACGATCTTTTTTTAAAATGCAGATACAAAAGAAAAGATATAAAAAAGCAGGCAAGAAAAAAGCAGAAAAGAAAAAAAGGGAAAAGAAAAGAAGGCAAGAAAAAATATAAATAATATTTATTTAATTAACGATCTTTTATTAATGGCCTGCTTTATAGGTAAGTAAAATAGTTATTTTATTGATTAATAGGGGGCATTTTCTGCATTTTTGGCCGTTTTTATAGCCGGCCAGGGTCTATCTGCTTCACCCACACACCCCGCTCAAAATCCCATTCCCTATCCCCTCTCTCATCCTCTCTAACGGCTTAGAAAAAGAAAAAGGTATAAATGGCAGGTATATCGAAAAAATAGATTCTAAAGAAAAATAGAAGCCAGCAAAATTAACAGTTAATAGAAATAAAGATGCAGAAGCTGAACGAATAACAGAGAGCAGAGAATAAATGGAAGGAAGCGGTAACGTAGAGGGAAAAGCAACGAATAGAAAAATATAGAATTGGTAATGATAAAAAGACAAGGTCGTTGGTGTTTTTTGTTTTTAAGAAAAACACCAATAGAGGCTGCTGAGCTTGCCTAGTAAGCGGAGTAGTGGAAGCTGTGAGATTTCAGTATCCGTATTTAAGATGCTGAAATCGGGTTAACGGGTAGGGAGTAAAGGATGGATAGGGGGGATAGGTATGATTCCAGGAAAGGTTAATTAACGGTTAATTATTTTTGTCTACGTTTTAATACTCTTTCTTATTAGACCCGACCTCTGAAAGGCGCATGGTTACTGAGGCTGTTAAAAAGTTTGTCTACATTTGTATGTCAAAAATAGGGGCAAAATAGACTTAAAGCCAGATGTAGTCTGGGTTTGAAGCTGTACACATTTTTTTCTAAAAATGTAGACAAATGGGTATTGAACTCTGAGATGCAGTGTTTATGCTACATTGAAGGTTGTTGAATGTTTTTTATCTAGGAGCGCTGAAATCGTACTTTTACAAGGCTCAAACATGCATGGTTACTGGGCTTGAAGCAGTTATGTCTACATTTTTACGTGCAAATGTAGACTAAATTAAAGATGGATGATAGACTAAAAATACAAGGGCCTATATTGGAGGAAAAGGATGATACATATAGTTGATGCACCAACAGGTCAGGGAAAGACAAATGCTGCAATAAATTATATTAATAGTCATGATGGAAGGTTCTTGTTTGTAACACCGTATAAAACGGAGCTTGAGAGAGTTATTGATGCATGTCCCGATAAAAAGTTCTGTGAGCCTGAAGCGCTGTACTCTTCTAATACTCGTGTTGTCACCAAGAAGAATGGGATCAAGAAGCTGTTTAAGAATAAGCGGAACATTGTAACGACGCATGCGCTGTTCAGACTGTTTGATTATGATCTTATAGATTATTGTAAGCAGTATGGGTACACGCTTATCCTTGATGAAGTCACAGATGTAGTTGATACATATGATGAGCTTAAGCCGGATGACCTTGAAGTGCTTTTGGAAAAGTTTGTTACTGTGGATAACAGTATCCTTCGGTGGAAGAAAGAGCATGAAAACTATAAAGGCAATAAGTTCATGAAAGAGAAGGGTCTTTGTGAGATGGGATGTCTTTGCATGTATGGTGAGACAACAATGCTCTGGCAATTCTCAGTAGACATATTTAATGCTTTTGAAGAAAGTTTTATACTGACATATATGTTTAAAGGTCAGCTTCAGAAATATTATTATGACTTTCATAACCTGGTGTATGACAGATGGTATGTTAAAGGCAACAGTATGGCAACCTATGAGCTGACATCTGAAAGACAGGAGTATGGAAATCCTTCGCAGTATAAGAAACTCTTGTATGTCGTGGATAATGACAGGATCAATTCTATTGGTGATGAATATTATGCTTTGTCCAGCAGTTGGTATTCTGAAGAAAAGCATCAGAAGGATGTCGAGAAGGTGCGTCAAAAGATCGCTACGTTCTATAAGCATTATGCTAAAGGCACTGCCAACCTTTGGACATGCTTTAAGGATGACAAAGATACTCTTAAGGGACGTGGGTATGTCAAGGGTTTTCTTTCCTGTAATGCCAAGGCCACAAACAAATATAAGGACAAGACAAACCTTGCATATGTGATCAATACCTTTATGAATCCAAACATAAAAAATTTTTTTGAAAGTAATGGTATACCTGTAGATGGTGAGATGTACGCTTTGTCCTCTCTCATCCAATGGGTATGGAGATCTGCTATCCGTGACGGTCTGCCAATAACGCTATATGTTCCAAGTTCACGTATGAGGGGGCTGCTTAACAGATGGCTTAATGATGAGATTGATCTTGAATGGGGGTAGTATATGAGTCTTTTAATGAACGGATTAGGTGAGGGAGTGTTGTTTTCTATTATTAACGGAAAAGAGATTGGGCGTTTAGATGGGATATCAAATATAAGCCTGACTTGTGAAGAACATGATAGTGATCTAACCGTTAAGTATTTTGATAACAAGGAACTTGTTTTTGAATCATCTGTTGAACTGCCAAAGAATCTGGAAATATTCTTTCTTACAGGCAAAGAACTGTTTGTGAAATGTCCTAAGAAGATCCGTAGGAGCAGGAAGTTTTTGACAGTAGTAAAAGATTATAGAAAGATATCAAATGTATTAAGAGCAATTAAAAAAGGGAGTGAGAAAAATGAAACTGTATAGAAGAAAACTAAGAGCTGTAGCAATTGAAATCTGCGGATATCCGTTCCTTGGTGGCAGGAAAGAATATGACTGGTATTACGATGATGAATTTCCTGCTGACATGGAAGAACGTGTAAAGGCTGATAAACCTTTTGGAGGTTGGTACAGATATACTACTGAGGAAGTATTTGAAAGATTTGATCCTGGAGTGGTTGCGGATACTTTATTGATGAAGTTCGTGTATAATAAAGATATCGTGATATGATTGATTCTATTGAGTCTCTCTGAAAGAGCATGTAACCTTGAGGCAGTCAGGTTGCATGCTTTTTCTTTTGCTATACGGAAAATAATAAACTGTATACAGTTGATATATAATCTAAAATGCAAGTATAGCTATAGCATTTTTATCACAAAATTGATTGCAACTAAACTAAATTAAGATTATAATAATAAATAGATACAGCGCTCTTCCCTGTAAGAAAGGATATTAGGTATTTCCTTTTCCCCCGACGATGTATCTAACAACTCCTTTTACAAAGCTTGCTGTTTCTCCCGGTTCAGCGGCTACCTTGCAAGGACAATTCTTTATTTTCTCGGTACCCCCTGGAAGGTAAAGGAAGCAGGTTCAAATCCTGCAGCAAGGTTCTCTGTGATTTATCTATATCTCCTTGCCTTGGCAGGTGTCACAGCCTGTCTTGGTGATTGGGCAATACCTCCGTGTTGTTCAACTGTGAAATCCTACCTTACCTTGCGTAGAGCATGTCGCTCTCTCCTTATCTGGGAACAGGCCCTCTTGGACTAAGGATGTGTCAGAAGCACTGGTGCAACTCCAGTCGCAAGGCTTTTTTGTTTGTTAATACTAGGAATCAAATATTCTATCGAAGGGGTTAATGATGGCAGGAATAAATGTTCCTCAGTATGACATATTCAAGATCAATACTGCAAAACTGAGCTATTACAATTGGAATCTTAATATATCAAAGCATGAGGCTTTCCTATGTGGGGAGATTGTATCACTGTTTGAAGCTCAGGAATTCAGACTTATATCCCAAATACTTAATATACCAATTGAAGAGATAGACTTTTCAGAATATATATTTGTTGCAGAAGTTGCGACTAAGGCTGACTTTAAGAGGATCACTACCAAAGGCTTTACTGTTAATGGGATTCACTTCAGACGTTTTGTCGGGACTCCTAATGGCCTAAAACATAACACGCTTATGTTTGTCAATGATGAGATCCTTGATGAGCTTAACAGGCGTTGTGATTGTGGAAGGAAAGATATTCCTATCATCCCGTCTAAACTTGAAGCATATAAGTCACTCTCCTGCTCTGCTTCGCAGCCTATATGTAGCCCCAAGGGGATACTTGTGGTACCGGATTGTATCACACATATAGTTGAGGATGTTATCAATATAGATGACAGCTCAGATGCTGTTGAACCTGAGGTCCAGCTGATTAGGAATAAAGAGATTGAAAATACTGTCTCTGACGGTTTTAGTATATGCACCATTGATTACATGAAGCGTATAAGCAAGGCGCTTGAGCTTGACTATGTACCAGGTGGTGTATGTCTCAGGAACGCATGGTTCAAAGGGATGCTCTATCCGTTTCCTATCATGGAATTCTTTAAGACGTATTATGACAGGGAAATTGTTACGGATATCTGGGGTAATGAACATAACATCCATGATATTGAGATGATAACGACGGAATCATCACTTAAGCTCTGGAAGGCCTATGACAGTATTGAAGATTATGTAAGGCTTACTGAAGAGAATGGATATTCTTGGGCTGTAACCAAGATATCTCCGAAGGTTCTTGATGATAAGAGAGAGCTGAACTATCAGTACCTGCAGTCGTATGAATTTGATGATGATGATATTAAAAAGCTCTGCTCTCCTACTGTTAAATATCTTAAGGATGCTTTATGCGGTGACTATGAATCTACGATCAAATTTCTTGGGATAACGTCAGGGTCGGAACCAAACAGTTGGCAACAGGCATTGTATGAAGCACCGTTTATGCTTGGGGATCCATTCATTATTGATTCAGTCTATAGGATGATCCGTAAAAAGATTGATCAGGCTAAGATTGGGCGAATCCTTGTTGACGGTAACTATCAGATTGCCTCCGGAGATCCATATGCGCTGATGCAAAGCGTATGCGGTCTTAAGATAACAGGGCTTTTAAAAGCAGGTGAATGCTACTCTTCTTTTTGGAGCAACTGGCCCGAAGATGAAGTCGTAATCTTTAGAAGCCCTATGACATCTCATAACAACATCAGAAAGCTTAAGGTTGTGAGTACGGAAGAGGCAGAATATTGGTATCAGTATATGGATACTATATTCATAGTTAATGCATTTGATACGACATGTCAGGCACTTAATGGTATGGACTGGGATTCAGACATTGTATTCTCTACTAACAATGACATCCTTAAGAAAAGATATAGACAGCTCCCCTGTATCATATGTGTACAGAGAAAAGTCGAGAAGGTTATTCCGACCGAGGAAGATCTTATACGATGCAATCTTGGCGGTATGGGCAATAAGGTAGGAACCATTACTAATCGTATCACAGCCATGATAGAAGTATTGTCACATTTTGAAAATGACTCAGATGAATTTATGGAGCTGTCGAAAAGAATCGAAACAGGTCAGCTCCTGCAACAGAATGAAATTGACAAACTCAAGGGCGTTGAAGCAAAACAAATGCCAAAGTATTGGTATGATGCCCATAAATGCGAAGATGCTTTTCAGCGTTCCATCTGTGCAGATAAGAAGCCTTACTTCATGATTTATATCTATGATGACTATAAGGCCAGATACAATAAGTATATAAAAGAGTCTGCCAAGACTCAGCAATTAACCTATGGTGAAACAGGAACGCCGGATGAAGAGTTTCTGCAGTACAAAGAGTCAAGGAATCCTTTTGGTATGGGACCATGTGCTATGAACAGGATATGCTGGTTCATAGAAAATGAGTTTAAGGGGCATGTATCAAAAGTCAAGAAGAGTCATAACTTTGATTACAGATTCCTTAAATATGACGTTCCTTATAGTTCTGAATTAAAGATGCAGATGCAGAAACTTGCTAATGAATATGCTATTGCTGTTCACGAGAATATTAAAAAGAATGACGAAACTAGCAGGGAGGACGGGGCCAACAAAAAGCGTTTGATCCAGAAATATTATAGAGAACAGGCAATTAAGCTTGTTCCTAATGAGAAGGAACGCTACGACATCATACTTGATTTATACTACGGAAACACAATCAACAGACAGTTCTGCTGGGATACCATAGGGGACCTGATTATCAAAAGGCTAAAAGAGCTTTCATAGAGGACTACGGATGATAATTCCTAACGAAAGAGTTTATGTTGAAGATATGCTGATGAACAAGCAGAAGCCAAACAATGTCAGCATCAAGGGTTTGATCAGATATATTGCCAAGTATTACTATGATTACTGCATGGAAAGACATTTTAATCTCTTGGAGTATACTTATTATGTACTTTCTGTGATAGATCATTTCAAGCTTCCCAAGATGGAATACCAGGAATATAAGTATGCAAGATATGTGAAGACATACTGCAAGAATATGATGGCAGGTGTATTCTCCTCTTCTCTTCGAGAAGTTGACAGCATTTCATTTACACAGGCTGAACTAGACAGAATTAACGAAGCGGTATACAGAAAAGAACGAAAGGTTCTCTTCACACTTTATGCTCTTGCTAAGATTTATTCTCCTGAAACCGGATGGGTTAACTCTCCTGAGGGAGATATCTTCAAGGCAGCTAATGTGACTGTTTCTTACAAGGAACGTATACAGATACTGCATTCATTATTCAGAAATGAACTTATTGATATCAACCACATGATTGATAGGTCGGGGTATCATGTGGAACTTATGCCTGATTCTCCTGTTGCTTATACAACTGACAACCTTAAGGATTTTGGCAATCAGTATATTGTGCTGATGGATAAGAACTTAAGATTATGTCCAAAGTGCGGTAAGCCATATAGATACAGGGATGGTCATGACTGCTGCAAGCAATGCGACCAGGAGGAAACTGATGAACACGATTGTGATTGACAGGAATGTTATCGAAAGAGAAACCGAGAAATGCCTTGATCTTAATTTTTCTCAGATGCTCGTTAATGAGTTCATCTTTCCCGAAGTCAAAATTAAGGTTATTGAAGAAGACAGAGACAAGATATATAAGATTAAGTTCATTGAAGGAACTTATGACTTTGAATGCAAATACTATACAAGGCTTGAGGGAGATAGTATTGCTGTAGGTTTTAAGATCGAGTATGAGAAAAAGAAACAGCGTTTTTCTTATAAATCTTTAAGAGAGTATGACCTGTACGCATTTGATGATGTAAGGGGAATAAAAGGTTACGGGCAGGACATATCTGATGAATTCAGAAGAGAACGCTGGAAGTATATTGTTACAAATCTAGGACACGCTGTTATAGCTATCTGTTACATGATTATGAATTACGAACCTGAGGTTGTTGAGGCGAATGGTGACATCTCAAGTTCTTCTAACGCTGACAATGCTGATACCTTAAAAAAAGCGGAGCATATCATAAGGCCAAAGTCTGATGGAAATAAAACATATCTGTTCAGGGATATTGTCAGATATGTAAATCATAAAAAGCAGAAGAAAAAACATAATATTACCTGTGAATGTTGGGGAGTCCGTGGTCACTACAGGCATTACAAGACGGGCAAGGTTGTATTCATTCATGAGTATGAAAAAGGCAAGAAAAGAAATGAAGTGAAGGCAAAGGATAAAACTTATGTCTGGAAGTAAGTTTTATCAAAATTAAAAAAGAATACGAAAGGAATACTTGACATGATGAATGATGCCAATATAATGCTTAGCAAGCAAGCAAGCAAGCAAGCAAGCAAGCAAGCAAGCAAGCAAGCAAGTGCTTATTGCATGTGAAGAAAGTCAGCGTATAGCAACTGCTTTTAGAAACATAGGAATAGAAGCATATAGCTGCGATATCATTGAACCAAGTGGCGAACATCCTGAATGGCACATTAAAGCAGATGTGATTCCAATCTTAAATGGTCATACTGACTTTATCACTATGGATGGTGTGACTCATCATGTAGATAAGTGGTCCTTAATAATTGCTCATCCACCATGCACGTATCTAACCATTGCCGCTAATAGATATTATGACGTGGAAAGATATAAAGAGAAAGCAATAGAACGGCTTCGAAGAAGAGAAGATGCAATGGAATTCTTTATGGCTTTTGTTAATGCTGATTGTGACCATATCTGTATAGAGAATCCTGTTGGAATTGTTAGTACAAGATATAGAAAACCGGACCAGATAATTCAGCCTTATGAATTTGGACATCCAGTAAGTAAGAAGACATGCTTATGGTTGAAAAACTTACCTCTTCTTCAACCTACTCAGATTATTGAACCTGAGTTGATTCATTCAAAAGGAAAGTCAGGTGGATATAGTGGAAACTCTTGGTACGTTACAGATGAGAACGGAAAGATTTTATCATGGAGAGATCCGAGAACAGCAAAAGCAAGAAGCAAAACTTATCCGGGAATTGCAAAAGCTATTGCACAGCAATGGTCGAAAGTAATTTTAACTAGCCCAAATTAGTATGTATATGACGGAGGGTAAGGATGGATTATTCAGAAATGTTACGTGAGTTGAATGATGACATGGAACAACGTGATTTGTTTATGTTAAAGGATTATTTGTATTATTTGTACGATAAGGCAAATGCTTTTACATTTAGATTTGACAAAGGAAAATATAAATGGATTCTTGGAATAGATGTAATCCATAAACTATTAAGTCTGAATAAAGAAGGATTCTATACTCAGGATTATAATAAGCCATCCACGTTGTTTGATATTGTGGTTGAAAGGGATTATTCAAATCCAGATCGGATTGAGCTATGGGAAAATATAACTGATAAGGAATTTTAGGGGAATCAAAGTATGTGTGGAGAGAATCAGCAGTTGCTTATAGATAAAATTAAATCCTTGCAAACTTACAAGTTGTTTCCTGGTGATACGGAATTATATTTGAGCAGGGATGACGTACTGACTACAATAATGCTTCACGAAGATACTCGTGCTTGCAGGTTTTGTAGAAATTGGGTTTCGTTATCTCTTCGGACAGGATATGGTCGTTGTGAACTTAGTATGTGTATAACAAAAAAGGACGACTATTGTTCCTTGTTTGAAAAGGAGATGTTCTTATGATTATTCTGATTATTCTGGGATATATATTATCAGGATGTTTTGTATTACTGTTATGTCAGATTTATGAAAAGTGCGAATACGATAATGAAGCGATGTGCGTTGTTGTAGTGTTGTGGCCCGTCTTATTAGTTTTATTATTGATAGGGGTCTTGTTGCCATGGATAGTAAAACAAATATACAAAATTTTTATATTCATTGTATTTTATACAATATCACTGTTCACAAAAGATAAACCGGAAAATCAGAATAAAGAAAATAAAACAAGCGAAGAAACAGTTTTTAAGTCCGAAGCCCAAATGCATTGTCCAAAATGTGGTTGTCAGTTTACGGAAAATGTTTCTAATATAATTGCAAATTCAGATAATATTCCTCACGAGATTTCTGTCCTTTCAACATGCCCTTCTTGTCACGAGCCTGTTTGCTGTCATGCAAGGATAAAATTAAAAAAGTATTCTATCCAAAAAGATGGATCCCTTAAAGAAATGTTTTGAGGTGCGAAATGCCTGGAGGTAATTAAATGAATAAATATAGTTCGATAAACACTTTAGGGCTTGAGCTTGAAAATGCAGATGCTTCTGCTATTGTCAACGGCAGCCTTAATGGAAATAGAAGCCAGCGTCGCAGAGCACTTAAGTCTTTGGGTAAAGTTGCGAAAAGAGAAGAAGCGGTCAACAAGCGGTACGCAGAAAAGACGAAACTACTGCATCAGGAATATCAGAAGAAGCTTGATGAGAAAATCATGGATGGTCTTACAGATGATTGGAAGAAGTCTACTGCCCTTGCAGCATTGACTCTTAAACGCAAATATAATTGGAACAAAGGCAGGGTTCAGGCTTTTGTTGGTAAAATGAATGAATTTCATATTGAGCTAGTTAAATCTGGCGAATATGCGGAAATCGAAAAGTTGTTGGATGAAGAATGTGATATACAGTTAGAGGTTGTGGATTGAGGTTAGGTCAATGACTATCAGGGAGATTGGACAGATAATTATTGTTACTTTTGGGATTCTTGTCATGCTGAAAGTATGGACAACAAGGAAAAGATGAGGGCAAAATATGGCGAATAAGATTAAGCTTGATTTTTCAGAGGTTACAAATTTAGAATCAATAAACAAGTTTCATGAACTTGAATGTGAACTAGAAGTGATTTTACCAGGAGATAAAGGAACAATAAGCTATCCTTATGCGCTAATAAAAGGAGAAATGGATCTTCTCTATGAATACCGTGAGATAAGAGATGGAATTGGTTCGTTTATAGTGGCACATGAACTGAATAAAATATCAATTAGTTCAGAAGGCAGAATAACTATACTTCCTAAGGACGGGATTTTGTATACCATAAGTAAATGACAAATCAGTAAAATTTATAAAAATTTTATAATTTGCAAAGTGTTCTTATAAGGGATACAAGGTATATCCTTGCATTTTTGTTTAGAACAAGCGGAAGAAACGGATTAAAAAGAAGAAAAGGAAAAAATTGTATGAACAAGTCTGAGTTTATGCAGGCCATATCTGATGATACGGGAATTGACTTGGACGTAGTAACTACCATCCTTGCGAGTGGCGAGGGGATAATCATGGACCGGATGAAACATCTCGAAGCGGTCAGACCTTTTAAGGGAATTAACCTGGAGCCAAAGATGAAGGAAGGTGGTGAGTACATGAATCCAAAGACGTTGGATCGGATACTGACCAAAGATAAGATTGTCGTGAAGACAACCTTTAGCAAAGTTTTTAATGAGACACTTAATGGAGGCGCATGATGCGTCTTTTTTTTGTGTCCGAAAGAATGAAAGGATGATTGTATGGCTAAGATGATTGTGCCTCGTAACGTTAAGTCGGTGGCACGTACTCCTATCGGAGTATTAAGGACGGAGTTTAACATCCTTGCCGATGATTACGTCAAGGTTGTTAATGGTGAGAAGCTTCTTTGCCCTAAGTGTGGGGAATGGAAATTCGCAAAGGATTTCTATATGGATAAGAGGTTTGCTACCAGTTCTTTCCCATTCTGTAAAGAGTGTGTTATGGAGATGGCCTGTGACTATGATGAAGAGGAAAAGAAGTGGGTGGATAATCGTGAGAAAACTATCAAGGTTATGCAGCTTCTGGATCTTCCATTTATTGAGAGCATGTATCAGCGCTGTCTGGCTAAAGCAAGTCAGGATGATAAGTTCAGCCGTAATACTGCTTTTATAGCTATGGTTACTGAGCTTAAGTCACTTCCTCAGTATCAGGGGCGAACTTGGAAAGACAGTAGTTATGTTGCTTCTCGTGATGACGATGAGGAAGACGATGATGATGGTCAGATACATATAAGCTCTCGTTCATTAAAGAATGCCCGTAAGCGTTTTGGAGCAGGTTATACGGATGATGAGTATCAGTTTCTTGAGGAAGAATATCAGGAATGGGTTACAAGATATGAATGTAACACTAAGGCTCAGGAAGAAATATTCCAAAGATTGTCACTTAAGAAGCTTGAGATTCATAAGGCATCTTTACAGGGAGATTCTACTGACAAGCTCGATGCTACGTATCAGCAGTGGCTCACTACTGCTAACATTACCCCAAAACAGTCTGCGGCGAATAGTCTTACTGATGCTCAGACTTTTGGAACTCTTATCCAAAAATTTGAAGAGACAAGACCACTACCTGAAGTGGATCCTGAGCTTAAAGATGTGGATAAAATTGGATTGATCATAGATGTTTTCTTCAAGGGTCATCTATGCAAAATGTTCGGATTAAAGAATGCCTTTACAAGTATCTACGAGAAATTTATGAAGAGGTACACTGTCGAGCCTCCGCAGTATACAGAGGAAGAAGACAGCGAATCTATCTTCAACAGGGTATTTGGTAACTATAATGGCGAAAACGTCTAAAGATAAGAAGACCTTTTCTGAGGTCCAACAGGAAAAATCCGAACGAATAATGGAAGGCATTGGCGCATGGGCGGCCTTCTATAGAGAAAATCCTCAGCGTTTTGCTGCGGAGTTTTTAAATGTAAAACTAAAGGTTTTGCAAAAGATTCTTTTGTTCATGATGATACATACTTTTCATTTCATGTATTTTGCAAGCCGGGGATCGGGTAAAACTTGGCTTACAGCTCTCTATTGCATAATCAGATGTATCTTATATCCAGGTACAAAGATATGTATTGCGTCAGGAACAAAAGGTCAAGCCATGGAAGTTATCAGTAAGATTAAGGATGACTTCATGAAAAATTATGGGTGGGGGTCTCAGAATCTATGTAATGAGATTTCGTGGATATCGGACAGCCCGAATACGGGTAAGTGTGATTTCTATAATGGTTCTTATATTCATGTCGTTGCTGCTAATGATAATGCAAGACACAACAGAGCAAATATCATTATCATTGACGAATTCAGAATGGTTGACCTTAAGACTCTGACAACTGTTATCAAGAAGTTCCTTACAGCTCCAAGGAGTCCTGGTTATCTTTCAAAACCTGAGTATGCACACTTAAAAGAAAGAAACTCTGAAATCTATATGAGTAGTGCATGGTACTCATCTCACTGGTGTTTCAAAAAGGCTCAGTCCTTCCTTGCAAACATGTTGGATGATAAGCGAAGCTATTTTGTTTGTGGACTTCCTTATCAGCATGCAATCATGAGTGGACTGCTTATGCCTGAAGAAGTTGAAGATGAAATGTCCGAGGAAGATTTCGATCCTATAGGTTGGAGTATGGAGATGGAATGTCTGTTTTATGGTCAGAACTCCGATGCATTCTTCTCATATGAAGATTTCAATGACAGGAGAAAAATTAAGAACGCTTATCTTCCGCTCTTTATGTATGAGAAACGAGGTCTTCATGTTCCTGAGGTCTCGGCTCATGAAAGACGAATCATGTCGGTCGATGTTGCTTTAATGGCTTCTTCACGGCACAACAACGATGCTTCAAGCATTCAGATAAATGTCGCAATCCCAGGTGATAAAAGATACAAGAGTAATTATGTTTACTTTGCCAATTTCGAAGGTTTAACTACTGACGAACTTGGCATTGTTATTATGCGCTATTTTTACCATTACAAGTGTACGGACCTTGTTCTTGATACTGTTGGAAATGGGCTTGGCGTGTTCGATTTTATTATCAAAGATCAGTATGATCCGGAAACGGGTGAGACATATGGAGCATTAACTGCATGTAACAATGATGAGATGGCTGCAAGGTGTAAGGTTAAGGGAGCAAGAAAGGTTGTCTGGTGTATCAAGGCAAGTGCTGATTTTAACTCTAATGCTGCTATTGGTCTAAGGGCCAGTCTTAAGAATGGTGAAATCAGTCTTCCTGTTGACAGTCATGATGCTCTTGAAGTTGTCAGGAAGATTCCTTCTTATTCAAATCTATCTGAGAAGGAACAGACTGAGATCATTATGCCGTATGTTCAGACTTCAATGCTTATCAATGAAGCAATCAACCTCGACCACGAGATTGTAAACAACAAGGTTAAGCTTATGGAACACAGTGGTATGCGCAAAGATAGATACTCTTCTATGCTCTACAATAACGCTGTTGTACAGATACTTAACACGGAACTTAATTCAAAGAAAAGTAACCAAAGACAGATATTAGATATGATGTATATCCGTCGAGGAAAAATAAGATGAAAGGATGGTGCTGGTCTTGGCGAGAAAAAAATCCGGTGCAAACAGCACCTCAGTACGAAGAGTTACATCTGAAGTTGGGAAACCTAACAGACCTGTAAAGGAACTTAAACAGCGTTATGATGAGGAAGAAAAGGAAAGGGTCAAGAAGAACTTCGACGCTGCTAAAGAAATATTTAAGCAGATGCGAGATCCTAATAAGAAAATCACTAACACGCTTAATGCCTTTACAAGGGAATCTATCAGAACTTATCTTCAGGCTCCGGCAAGTAATGAAAAGAACCTTAGAAATGTTTCCAAGTATCTGTATTACAGATCGCATCTTTATTTCAGACTGATACAGTGGTATGCGACTATGTGGGATCTTAGGTGCAGACAGGTAATACCGCCCTATGATCTTACGGCAGAGAATGGAACTGACAATATCCTTAGTATATATAATCAGACTCTGGATAAACTTGAGATTTACAATCTTCAGGGCAACTGGTATGACGCTGCTGTTACCTGTTATAGGGAAGATGTCTGCTACTCTCTTTTCTTTAGGGATGATACGGGTGCGTTCTTCTACATCTTGGATGCAGATAACTGTATGATCACAGGAAGATATATGACAGGAGATTTTGCTTTTGCCATAAATATGAGTAAGTATAAGAGCCAGCAGGGACAGAACCTCATTGAATGGCTTGGTGATCCTCTTGCTTCTATGTATCATGAGTATGAATCATCAGGAGTTAACTGGATTGAAGTACCGCCAGAGTATGCTGCATGTTTCAAGTTCAGGAGTTCTGAATGGGATATGGTAGTACCGCCTATGGCGACTCTGTTCCAGGAGCTTGCCGCTCTTATGGACACTGCTGATTATCAGGCTATTGCCGATGCTCAGAGTATCTATAAGCTTGTCACACTTCCTATGAGAACTTTGTCCGGCGCAAAGATGGCTGATGATTTTGAGATCAGCCCTGACCTTATGTACGACTACTTTAAGAGGATGGTTGACGAGGCGCTTCCTGATTATGCATCAAGTGCAATGGTTCCTGGTGGCGACCTTCAGGTTGTAGACTTCTCTACTACTGCAGCTGATAAGGATGTAGACAGGTACGAACAGTCACAGAATACAATCCTTGCTACGGCAGGTGGAGGTGCAATTCTGAATGCTAACAACATCAGTTCAACTGCGGCCTTTAAAGCGTGGCTTAAGGCTGAGACTGAGTTTGCTATCTCTTCTCTTCTTCCTCAGGTTGAAGGGTTTACTAAAAGAATACTCGGTCAGGATCTCGGTGCTAATGCATGTAAGGTTAAGTACTTTGAGGTATCTGTTTATACTAAGGATGATCTTAAGGACAGCCTTCTTGAAAGCTGTCAGTATTCGTATTCTAACAGGCTTGCGTATAATACTTTCCTTGGAATATCCGAGAAGGATACTATTGCAATGATGAATCTTGAGGAAAGTATTCTTAAACTTCATGAGAAGATGATTTATCCGTTGCAGTCAAGTTATACACAAAGCGGAACTGAGGTTGGAGAAGTCGGGGAAGGAAGACCTGAAGAAGACCCAAGTGAACTGAGTCCTTCAGGAGAACGGAACCGTAATGCATGAAAGGGGGTAATCCATGAAATATGAGAAAACCCTCAACAAGCAGATAGGAATGCTTAACTGGCTTCAGGAATTTTCTAAAAAGATTGTCGCTGTCACGTTCGTGATATTTGTGATTGTCCACTTATATATCCTTGTTATATTTGCAATTTCATTTTTTACAACTGGGGATTTAGAAGATGTTACTACTCTTCTGTCTGAAACTCATATAACGTTCAGACAGGTAATAGGTGGCTATATAATCAAAGCGGCATGTGAAAATGTTCCCAAGGTAGTTGGAGGAATATTTGAAAAGTATCTTGGTATCAAGTATGACTCCCATAAAGATGAAGAGGAAATGTCAGATGAAGAAGAATTTTGTGAAAACCAAAGATCAGAAGACTGCTGAGCTTTTGAAGCAGAATGGATATACGTTTGTCAGTCAGGAAGGTGATGTGTATACCTTTATGAATGATGGACATGCATCCTTCGATGTTAAGGAAAGGGTGGTCTTCACGAATATAGTAAATGTATAGGAGGGGCAAAGCGTGAAGAAGATTCTAACTGTGGATGATCTTGTCGCTTTCTGTGAGAGTGGAAAACTTTCCAGATTTAGCAGCTCCGAATCAGGTAGGTCCTTACGAGTCAGAATGCCTGCAACTTTTAGTAAGCTAAAAAGTGATGAGTATACTTTGTATGGCGAAGTTAAAATCATGCATTCAGGAAGAAACAGAAACCGTTCAAATGTTACTCTTGATGCACTTAACAAGAGCAAAAAGACATTGGCATACAAACCGCTTCTTGCTAACTTCTGTGAGATTGACGGGGTTAAGGATTTTACCAGTCATGACTTTACTGTGGATAAGAATGGTGAAATGGTCTATGAGGAATTTCCCATAGGTTGTTTTACTGCAGATGAACCTCGTGTGGAGTACGAGAAAAAGAAAGACAGATATTATCTGTATGGCAACTGTGCGATTCCCAGAAAGTATACGGATGCTGCAGCAATCATCGAAAGAAAAGGTGGAACTAAAGTATCTGCCGAGCTTGCCATCAATGAGATGTCCTACGATGCAAAAGAAAAAGAACTTATCTTTGAGGACGTGGAGATTATTGGCGTAACATGCCTTGGTGTTGATCCAGAAACGGGTGAGCAGGTTGAAGAAGGAATGGAAGGCGCAAGGCTTGATATTGCAGACTTCTCTTCTGAAGGTCTTACTAATTATGATATTAAGCTTCTAAAAGAGATGCTTAATAAATATAAAAACGTAGAGGACTTCACTCTACAGAAAGGAGAAAGCATGGGTGACGAAAATCAGAATCTGAATCCTGAAGAGCCGGAAATAACTGCCCCAGAGACAGCTCCTGCTTCTGACGAAGGAACAGCTGACGCTACAGTAACATCAGCTAATGCTGAAGAAGGCATTACAATTGAAGCTGTTGCTGAACCTGATGAGGGCGAAGCCGAGGCAACTGGAAAAGCAACTAGCGAGGCAACTTCTGAAGTTGCTTCTGAGTCTGATCCTGAGGCAAATGCTGAAGGTACAGAATCAAACTCTGAAGGAACAGAACCTGAGGCAGAGCCTGTAAGTGAACCGGACGGTGCAGATCCTGAACCCTCTAATGAGGAACCTGCTGCAGAACCTACGGCTGAACCTGCTGGAGAGGCAAATGTTGAGTTCTCTGCAAATGTTGGTGGTCAGATATACAACTTTAAGGTAAGTCTTCAGGACGAACTTCTCGCACTTACACAGCTTGTAAATGACACATATGCTGAGTCTGATAATACCTATTATATGGTTGACGCATATGCTGATACCAAGGAAGTTATCATGGTGGATTATTGGACAGGTAAGGCATACAAGCAGTCTTACAAGGTAAGAAACGGTGTCTACTCTCTTAAGGGTGACAGAGTTTCAGCGCATGCACATTATATCACTGACGACGAAGAAAAGGCCTTGGATGAGCTTAAGGCAAGCTATGCGGCAGTATCAGAAAAACTCAGGAAGTATGAAGAAGAACCTAAGAAGATGGAAATCCTTAATTCTGCTGATTATGGTTATGTTGCAAATACTGACGAGTTCAAGAAACTTAAAGAGATGCCTAATCACTTTGATCTTAGCATTGAAGAGACAAAGGCTAAGGCTGATGAGCTTTTGCTTACAGCTGCCAAGAATGCCAAGTTCGCATCAGAAGCACCTGAGCCTGTTGCTAAGTTGCAGGTAGGTGAAAAACACTTCCCGCCAAAGGCCATTAAAGGTAATGGCAGATATGGAAGTATGTTCGTTAAATAAGTACAGTGCATTTTAAGTTAAACATGAGTCGCAATAGCGGCTCTTTTTTTATTGCAAAAAAATAAAGGAGGAAATAGCTATGGCTATAGATTTAACAAAAGGCTCACGCCAGGCAGCTTTCATGAGCAAAGTTTTTGCCGTAGAAAATGGTCACATTTACAATCTGACTATTGCTAAGGATCGTGATAATGGTCAGCTTGCAGTTCGTGACGTAACATCATGGAATTCTTTTGATAACTATGATGAGGACCCTGCAGGAACAATCACATTTGCTGGTGTTCTTAGAGGTCAGGCTGCAAATGGCAACTATTATCTTGAGGTTCTTTCAGTATCTCAGGACGTTCTGTTCGTATACAACTCTCCTGTAAGTGAATATGCAGAAAGAGAACTCCAGGTTGAGACTCTCTTCTACAACAAGGCTGGTGACACAGTTCAGGGTATCCCGCTCGAAAGAGGCGATATCGTTGAGCTTACAGCTAATGCTTTCACAGGAACTCTTGCAGAAGGTGCATCAGTTTCTTATGACGCTGCAACAGAGAAGTATATCGTAGCTGATATTTCAGGCTGATCACGTAGGAAAGGAGGGTAAACATAATGAAAATATTACATTTCTCAGAGCATGTTAATAGCGTTTTCGCAGCATGCGGAACAAACTATGAGCAGATGAATAATCTCATGCAGGACGTAGCTCTTGGTAGAGAGCTTTACGATGCAGAGACAGATAAGGTTATTTCCAAGGCAGAAGCCAATAAGAAGATCTATGACTTCTCTCTTAAGGTTCTTGGAATCGAGAACGTTCATGACAAGAAGCAGGTTCGCAGAGCATTCAGAGATCATGGTAAGGAATGGTTCGATATCATTGAGGATACCATCGATACCAAGATTGCATGGGGCTTTTCTGACAGCATGTGGTTCAACGAACTGGTTGATCAGAGAAATATCGCTTATGGCGACAGACAGGATTTCTATATTGAGAATGAGGCAATCCTTTCTGTAGCTAAGGCTGGTGTATCTCATCACGATCATATCATTCAGAGACTTCCTGTTGGTTCTACTGTTTCTATTCCGACTCAGCTCTATACAGTAAAAGTTGGTGCAGATATCAACAAGTATATCGTTGGTCAGGTTGACTGGTCTGCTCTTGTTGATGCTATCTCCACAGCATTCATGGTTAAGATCCAGACAGAAATCTACACAGAAGTATCTACAGCAGCTGCTTCTCTTCCTGTACAGACAGGTTTCGTAGGAACAGGTACTCTTTCTGCTTCTACAAAGGCTGCTTTTGATGCTATCATCGAGAACGTTTCTGCAGCTAATGATGGCGCAGAGGTTGTTATCATGGGTACAAAGTCAGGCCTTGCTAAGATCTCTGCAATCGCTGACGTTACATATAACGGCGCTCTTATCGCTACAGCTCAGAAGGATAGCGTAATGAATACCGGAAACATCGGTATTTATGGTGGAACACGTCTTGTTGAGATTCCTAACAGATTCGCAACAAAGCTTCCTCTTACAGGAACAAATCTTCCTCTTCCTGCTAAGCTCTTCAATCCTAGCATCCTTACAATCGTTCCTGTTATCGGTGAAGCTGGTAAGTTTGTTAAGTTCGTTGATGAGGGTGATACTCTCATTCTCGAAAAGACAGAGCGTGGTGATTATGTATCTGACATCATGACATATGAAGTTCAGAGACACCTTGGTGTTGGAACTGTAATTGGTCGCTACTTCGGTCAGTGGACACTTTGATCGTGAATAAAGAATGAAAGGAAAAGTTAATATGGCAAATCGTGGTAAGAAAGAAAATCGTAATGTTGAAATACCTGCAGAAGAAATGCAGGAAGAACTGATTCCGGAAGAAATTCCTGCAGAGCCTGTCAAGGAGGAAAAGAAAGCTAAGAAAAAGAAAACCTTCATCTCTACAGATGGTATTCTTTGTAAGAGTGTAACTCCTGGTGCTCTGTATGTTGAAGGTCAGAAGTCAGGCATGACATATACTTTTGCTAACTATGGTGATGAGACTGAGATTGAATACAGAGATCTCAAAGCCATGGTCATGACGCAGAACGTGCGTATGTTTACTCCTAACTTCATAGTTGAAGACGAAGACTTCGTTGAGGAAGTTCCTCAGCTCAAGCAGTTCTATGAGAAGAAGTTTACGGTCAAGGACCTTCGTAAGATTCTGTATCTTCCTGTAGAGGAAATGCTTGAAGAGATCAAAAAGCTTCCGACTGGTGCACAGGACAGCCTTAGGTCACTTGCTTCTACAGAAGTGAGTAACGGCAGACTTGTCAGTATCAGAAAGATCAAAGCTCTTGACAATCTCTGGGGCACTCAGCTTGCGTTTTTCTTGAACGAGGAATGACGGAGGTGAGTTATGGCATCTCTATCATATGACGATGTATTCGCTCAGTTTCTCGGTAATGTCACGGATCCGGAACTTGCTAAGATGGATGAAGGTACTATTGTAGAATAC
>JAEEGL010639797.1_pt1 | contig 32282 bp, 28 predicted proteins | sample 9134231 | NCBI WGS metagenome assembly JAEEGL01 (sample SAMN16246548, study PRJNA631951) | gut metagenome | biome: gut microbiome; feature: rumen; material: fiber-attached | host: Bos | place: Iran: Karaj | collected 2018-10 | reverse complement strand
CGCAACTTGTCCATGCCATAGAGTACCCTGCGGTGCACCGGCTTGAAGCCGTCGCGCACATCGGGTAGCGCACGCGAAACGATGACCGACATCGAATAATCGATGTAACTGGACTTCATTTCGTTCTCAATGTTGATCTCTAGAATTCGATCGTTGTCCATTTGTATTTTCTCTTTTTAAATCTTTTCCGGGCACCGCACTGCAGGCTCACTTTAGCCCCAGGCTAGCACGAGTGCCACGACATTAGGTTTAACTTACAAAAATACGCACAATTTCTCAAACGGCAATTCGTTTTGCGCCACTTTTTGACTGAATTGTCAATAAAACGTTTAATCCTGGCATAAAAAAGAATGCAAAAGACCGATTTCACGGATTTTATAGTACTTTTGTCCATGAAAAACAATGACATGACCGACTTTGCTGCAATAGACTTTGAGACCGCCAACAGCAAGCGCACGAGCGTGTGTGCTGTGGGAGTGGTTGTGGTGCGTGACGGTAAAATCGCCGACACGTTCTATTCGCTCATCCAACCCGAGCCCAACTACTATAATTACTGGTGCCAGCAAGTCCATGGCCTGGGACACAGCGACACCGACGACGCTCCGGTGTTCCCCGACGTGTGGGCACAAATCGAACCGCTCATCGAGGGTTTGCCGCTGGTCGCCCACAACAAGAGTTTTGACGAGAGCTGCCTGAAGGCTGTCTTTCGTTGCTACCAGATGGATTACCCTGACTACCCTTTCCTGTGCACCTGCCAAGCGGCAAAACGACTGCTCAAGCAGTTGCCCAATCATCAACTACCCACTGTGGCAGCCTACTGCGGTTTTGATTTGACCAATCACCACAATGCCCTTGCCGACGCCGAGGCATGCGCCCACATTGCCCTGCACATTCTATAAAACAAAAGAGGGCGAATCAGACCGATTCACCCTCTCTGATACTCAATAACATGTATCACTATTGCGTGAGGCTTTCAGTGATTGACTGCACTTCACGCATGAAGTCCTTTTCTATCGACATGCGCTGCTCGATTTGGATGCAGGCATGCAGTACTGTGGCATGCGTGCGGTCAAGCTTGGCGCCGATGCTGGTAGATGACATCTGTGCTTCCTTCTTGGCCAGGTACATGACCAACTGGCGCGCATCGCTGATTTCACGCTTGCGCGACTTGCCGTAGAGCAGGTCGATAGGCATGTTGTAATGGTCGGCGACAGTTTCGGCTATATATTCAAACGTCAACTGGCGCGGAGTCACCTTGACGGTGTTGCCGATGACGGTGCGCACCAGGTCAATAGTGATTTCCTGCCCCAGCATCGTTGCATGGGCCAGCAGGGAAACCATGACGCCTTCAAGTTCACGCACACTCTCGGTGACATTGTTGGCGATGAAGTCGAGCACTTCGCCGCTGATGTTCAATCCGTCTTGAGCCGCCTTCATGGTCAAGAACTTGCGGCGCAACTCAAAGTCGGGCTTTTCTAGTGCCACCGTCATTCCCCACTTGAACCTCGAGATGAGCCTGGGCTCCATGCCATCCAATTCGCTGGGACGGCAGTCGCTGGACATCACCAGCTGTCGCTGATGCTGATGCAGATGGTTGAAGATGTGGAAGAAGGTGTTCTGTGTTCCCGGCTTGCCGGCAAAGAACTGGATGTCGTCGAGCAAGAGGACATCGATGCTCTGATAAAAATTGATGAAGTCGTTGATCTTCTTTTGCTGGACAGCTGTCGTGTACTGGCTCTCGAATACACGCGACGAGACATAGAGCACCCTCATGCGGGGATTGTTCTCCTTGAGCTTGATGCCAATCGCCTGCAAGAGATGAGTCTTGCCCACACCGGTAGTGCCGAAGACGAACAAGGGGTTGTAGGTCTTCATCTCGGGGTGCTCGGCTATGGCCTGTCCGATGCTCACAGCAAGCTTATTGCTCATGCTGCTGCAGTAATTCTCGAAGGTATATCGCGGGTTGAGCTGCGGGTCTATCTCCTCCAACTGGTTTTCATGCTCAAACGGATTGGCGACAGCAGGCTTGCGAATCTTGAGTTCCTGCTTGAGGCGCGCACTTGAGTTGTCGGTGTCTCTCAGCACGGCGCTCTCCTCATCATTGGCCACTTCATTATATTTATAGGTGAGCTTGACGTTATCACCAAAGACTTTCTTTAAGGCCAGCGAAAGGATATTGAGATATTGTCCCTCGATTTGCTCCACAAAGAACTCAGAGGGGACCTTCAGCGTCACACGACAAGTTTCAGGTTCAAAATCAACGGCAACAATGGGTGCGAACCAAACGTCGAACTGTTCGGTCGACATGTTAGCCTTGATGACGTCAAGGCAGCGGTTCCACTGTTGTGCAACGTTAATCATTTTAATAAAATTGGTCTTAGTAACGGTTGTTTCAATAGGTGCTTTTTAGCAGTACAAAATTCGGTCAAAAAAACATTAAAAAAAAATGTTGAAAAAATTTGGATAATTCATTTTTGTTGTAACATTGTTGAAAAACAAAGCATTACAACACAGTTTAGAAATCGGCATTTTTCATTGGTGGGCATTTTTATGATTTTACTGAAAATCAACCAATTAGGTTCATTAACTTCTTTTATGGTTGGTTTCGGCACTCACGCAAAGTGCTGTTATTTCAAGAGTTTATTTTTGTAAATCCCGAAAACAATAAATTTCAAAAATAATCCTATTTAGAATGATTCCAAATAGGATTTTTGTGCTGTCAGTTTTGGCGATTTTCACACCCCCAAAACGAGTATTTCACCATCGTGCGCATGAGTATCACCATGTTAGAACACTTTGACGTTAATGTAGCGCTTGGGATTGGCCTTGATGTCAATCAACAGCGAGTCCAGACTGGCGATTGCATGGTTGGCGTTATCATATAGCTCGCGGTCGTTCATGATCTTCCCCAGACTCGAGTTTTTGTCATTGAGTTGCTCACTCAACGCCTTCAGGTTAGCAAGAGTAGCATTCAAGGTGTTGACTGTCGAATCAAGAGGCATTTGCTTGAGTGAGGCCGACAAATCATTGATGTTGCCCGATGCACCAGACAAGTTGTTGGTAATGCCGTTGACGTTATTCATCACACCAGGTATGCTGCGGTTCAAATTATTCATGAGGATGGTGAGCTGCTGCGCGCTAGCCTGCAACTGACGCGTGATGCCATCGAGTCTAACCAGGGCTGCCGCCAGGGCGGGATCACCAGTAAGACCATTCACATTAGACATGATGGAGTCCACTTTGGGCAAAACGTCGTTGATAGCAGGCATGATGTTTTCTGATACATTATCCATCAAGCCCGGCACCTTGCTGATGGGGATCATGCTGCCGCTCTTCATCGCGGGACCATCTCCCATGTTGAGCACCATCGATTTGCTGCCCATGAGCGAAGACACCATGCTCAATGAGCTGCCCTCGGGCACTTTCATGTTCTTGTCCATCGCTATCATGACCGTGATCTTGTTCTTATCATAGTCATAATTGATTTCCCTGACTTGCCCCACCTGGAAGCCGTTGACAGTGACAGGCGCTGCAGTGAGCAGACCATCGGTACTCTCCAGCTCGGTGTAGAAATAGTTGGATGGTGTGAGCAGATTGATACCCTTCAAATAATTAATTCCCCAATACAACAACACCAGTCCCAAGAGGACTGTGAGCGCAATCTTTACATTCTTGTTGAAAAACTTCATTTCTCAAAAATATGGTTTTGAACGGCAAAGTTAATATTTTGTTCTTGAAAAGTGTGAGCGTTTATCCACTTTTAATCATTATTAATGTAAATAACGGCAATTATCAGGCCATATTGGGCAAAAAAGGGTATATTTCAGAAAAAAAATCACCATTATCGGTGGCATTTCCCGTTTTGTGACTATATTTGTCCCCAACAAAAAACAGAACGATGAAATCTCCACTTGCATACAAACATCTGTATGGGCTTATCGGCTATCCGCTGGTACACTCATTTTCACGTGACTTTTTTAATCAAAAATTCATCGCCGAGGACATTGACGCGGTGTACATGAATTTTGAGATCGAAGACCTGGGCATCCTTATGGAACTCATTGCCGAGTACCCTAACCTGAGTGGCCTGAACGTGACAGCCCCATTCAAGGAGGCAATTATCCCTTATCTGGACTCAATGGATGACGATGCCCGTGAAATTGGAGCCGTGAATGTGGTGAAATTCATCCGTGACAAAAAGACTGGCGAATTGGAACTGCGCGGCTATAACAGCGACGTGGTGGGCTTCGGCAAGACTCTCGGCAGTATTCTCACACCCGGGCGCACAAGCGCGATGGTGCTTGGCACCGGCGGCGCCGCCAAGGCGGTGCGCGCTGCCCTTCAGAAGCACGGCATTGACGTGCAACTGGTATCACGCCGCAAATCAGAGCACACCCTGGTTTATGAGGAAATCACTCGGGCTATGGTCGCCGAGCACAAGATCATCGTCAACGCGACCCCCGTGGGGAAATACCCCGACCATGACAAATACCCCGCTTTTCCTTATCGTTTCCTGACCAAGGAGCACATCTGCTATGACTTGATTTACAACCCTGAAGAAACGTTGTTCATGAAGTATTCCGCCCAATACGGAGCCGAAGCCAAGAACGGCATCGAAATGTTGCTGTTACAAGCTTTTGACTCCTATGACATCTGGACCCGAGACAACGAATAGCCATTGTCCTCATCCAGTGCTGCCATGGCGACCCCATCATATCTTTCCAAGATTCCCGTCCTGCGCATCCTGCTCCCCTTTGTCCTGGGCATTCTATTGCACAGGATGTGGCACTGTTGGTGGGCAGCGGCAGCACTCGCATTGCTATCTATCGCGATTTATACCACAATGGTTGTGGCTTCTCGCTCTCCTGCAGAGCGCTTGAAGATGCGTAGCCGTTACATCATTCCGGTGGCACTGCTGGCCGTGTCGCTGGGTTGGCTGGCGGCCATCCTCCATTGTCCTCCACGGCTCGACGAGAGCCAGCGAACAGGCAGGAACCTCTGTGGCCGAGTTGTAAACCTGAATTTCACCGACTTCTCGATGCGCTTGACCGTCGATGTGCTGGACAATGACCTTGCGCCATGCCGAGTGCTGTTGAGCACCCAAGGGTGCGACTACACCATGAGCGCCGGGGACCTTGTGACATGGGAAGCAGCATTGGACGAAGTGCGCAATAGCGGCAATCCCGGCGAGATGGACTATGCGAGCTATCTGCTCCACAGTCACGGCATCCGTTACGAGCAACACCTGAAACTGAAGCAGTTGCATCCCGTGGGACACTCTCCCACCCTGTTCACCCGCATGGTGTCCTTGAGACGACAATTGCAGCAACAGGTGTTCAACACGAGCCTATCGGCCGGGGCACAACGGTTCGTCGTGGCATTGTTGTTGGGCAACAGCCGGTTGATTGACCCGACAACCCGACAGGAGTTCTCGGCAGCAGGCGTGGCTCATGTGCTGGCACTGAGTGGCCTGCATGTGGGATTCATTGCTCTCATCATCTGGTTGCTCTTGTTCCCGCTTGACTATTTGGGCCTCAAGAAACTCCGACTCCTGCTCACACTCGCTGCCATCGTCCTGTTTGCGGTGTTCACGGGTCTGTCGCCTAGCGTTGTGCGTGCCGCTGTGATGATAGGATTCGTGTTTGCCGCTTTTATCTTCAATCGGCGAGCTTTATCGCTCAATGCAATGGCCATGGCAGCCCTAGTGATTCTCTTATTCACCCCGTCGGCACTCTACAGCGTGGGGGTTCAACTGAGTTTCATCACTGTGCTAGCCATCTTGCTTTTTGCACGTCTGCCCGAGGGATTGAAGAGCCGCTATCGCTGGGTGAATGCCATCACATCGACAGCGATCACATCGCTGGTTGCGACGCTTGCAACCATAGCCCTGAGCGCCCATTATTTCCACACCATATCGCTGATGTCGGTATTGTCCAATCTGCTGATACTGCCTGTGATGCCCGTGTTCATGGTGCTGGCAGCCCTATTCCTGCTCGTGACAGCAGCAGGTTTATCCTGGCCTCTACTTGACCGTGCTGTCGACACTATCTATCATTACATTCACTGGGCAACACAGGTTGTAAACCACATTCCGCTATCGCATATCAACGGTGTGGAGGTGAGCACCGTCGGAGTTGTCATCTACTTCATTGCATTGGCCTTGTTTATGCTATGGTTCTACCGAGGCAATCACCGCTATCTGTTGTGCGCAATACTGGCGCTTGCAGTGATGTGGTCTCACTCAAGTTTCCTCGACCATCATATTCCAAAGCAAGGGTTGGTAGTATTTAACTCGTTCACATCCACGCCAATCATGTACTATCACAACGGTAAAGCATTTGTTTGGACACCCGATGACGAAGAAACCGATTCGGCGACATTTTGCCGATACTACGCAGGATTCCTTGCACGCTACAACATCCATGAGTTACACTTCATCGTCAATGACAGCACAGTGGAAGGCGGATTCATCAAGCCGCCATACGCCCACTTGATGGGTCAACGCCTGCTCGCTGTAGGTCACGGCAAATGGCGGAATATGACAACTGCGCAACGCCTTGAACTGGATGCCATTATCGTCACCAAGCGTTTTCATGGCACAGCGACCAAACTGCGCGAACTGTATCGGTTTGACACACTCATCATCTCGGGTGCCATGCACTGCTCCACACTAGACCTACTTTTACGGGAATGTGACTCCCTCAACATCCCCTGTCACAATCTCTCGAAGCAAGGGGCTTTTCTCCTGGAACATTAAAAAATCCGGCAAAAACTCAACGCTTTTGCCGGAATACTTACGAAAAAGAAAACACTTATCCTTACTCCTAATAGATAAGCCAAATTAATAGTTGCGGGCGAAGATCACGCGACGTTTGCTGGGCTTGCCCGTGTAGATGCACTTGCCGTCCTCCTCAGGAGCATCCAGAGGAATGCAGCGGATGGTCGCCTTGGTCTCTTCCTTGATCTTCTCCTCGGTCTCGGTGGTACCGTCCCAGTGGGCCAAGATGAAACCGCCCTTCTCGATCTGGGCTTTGAAATCATCCCAAGTATCCACCTTGTAGGTCATGCGCTCACGCTGGTTCAATGCCTTGGTGTAGATGTTCTGCTGGATTTCCTCCAGGAGTCCTTTCACGCGGTTCTCGATGCCAGCGAGTTGCTCACTGCTCTTCTCGAGCGTGTCGCGACGCATCACCTCAACAGTGCCAGCCTCGATGTCACGGGCACCCAGCACGAGGCGCACGGGAATACCCTTGAGCTCGTAGTCTGCGAACTTGAAGCCCGGACGCTTGTTGTCGGCGTTGTCATACTTCACCGAGATGCCCATGCCACGCAGATTGCTAACGATGGGTTCAACCACCTTGTTGATCTCATCAAGCTGATCGTTGGTCTTGTAGACGGGCACGATGACCACCTGGATGGGAGCCAGGTGCGGAGGCAGCACGAGACCGTTGTCGTCGCTGTGTGTCATGATGAGAGCACCCATCAAGCGGGTTGAAACGCCCCACGAAGTTGCCCAAACGTCCTGCAGCTTGTTCTCCTTGTCGATATACTTCACGTCGAAGGCCTTGGCGAAGTTCTGACCCAAGAAGTGGCTGGTACCTGACTGCAGTGCCTTGCCATCTTGCATCATCGCTTCGATCGTATAGGTCTCGAGAGCGCCGGCAAAGCGCTCATTGGCAGTCTTGATACCCTTGATGACGGGCAGAGCCATATATTTCTCGGCGAAGTCAGAGTACACGTTCAACATCTCGATAGCCTTAGCCTCGGCTTCCTCCTTGGTAGCGTGAGCTGTATGGCCCTCTTGCCACAGGAACTCTGCCGTGCGCAGGAACAGGCGCGTGCGCATCTCCCAACGGAAAACGTTGGCCCACTGGTTGATGAGCAGGGGCAGATCACGGTAACTGTTAATCCAGTTACGATATGTATTCCAGATGATAGTCTCGCTGGTGGGACGGATAATGAGTTCCTCCTCGAGGCGTGCCGAGGGGTCAACAACGACACCCTTACCTGCGGGGTCATTCATCAGGCGATAGTGAGTCACCACGGCGCACTCCTTGGCGAAGCCCTCGACGTGGTCGGCCTCACGGCTGAGGAACGACTTGGGGATGAGCAGGGGGAAATAGGCGTTCTGCACACCCGTTGCCTTGAACATGTCATCGAGCGAACGCTGCATCTTTTCCCAGATGGCATAGCCGTAGGGCTTGATGACCATACATCCGCGCACTGCCGACTGCTCGGCGAGGTCGGCCTTGACTACCAGTTCATTATACCATTGAGAGTAATTGTCGGCTCTCTTTGTTAAATCCTTTAATTCTTTTGCCATTGTTGTAATGTGCTTTCTATATTGTTTTGATGATAATTATTTCAATTCTTGGCCTTTTGGCGCATGTTGATGTTTCCCTTCTTGGCCTGCTGGATCATCGTTTTCTCGGGGATGAGGTAAATTTCCAGACGGCGGTTGCGCTTACGTTTCTCGACCGAGTCATTCTCGGTGATGGGGTCGGTATCACCCAGCGCATAGGGCACGACGTAGTCCACACTGCCGTTCTCGTCAAACCAGTCGAACACCGCATTGACGCGCTGACGCGTGAGGTTGAGCGTGTATTGCGAACTGCCGGTGTTGTCGCTGTGCATGACGAGCAACATCTTGTAAAAGCCCGGATTGGTGAGCATCCTCAAGAAAGGCTTCAGTTGCGCCTCTCCCAACTTACTGAGCACTGTGTCATTAGGCTCAAACAACTGGCTTGCGGGTATCGTGACAACGATGACCTCGTCGTCGCGCATGACCTCGACCTCATAGTTTGAATGCTTGAAGGCAACAGCCATTTCATACTGGAAAGACTGTATCTTGTCGGCTTGTTTGTCGTTCTTGATCTCGGGGGTGAAAAGGTTCTCGTCGAGCGACATGTCATAGATGTCGTCTTCGTTATCCTTGGCCTCGAGTGTCACCGGTGCCGATACCAGCAAGAGCATCAACAGGGTGAGGATATATCGTGATGTGCGTCGCATTGTCATTCTTGCTTTAATCGTTAAGTTCTAACAACCCTTGGGGCAACTCCATAATCATCGTTCTGTCATCCACGTCAAACTCGGCAATCAGTTCATCGGCGGCAGGAATCATGCACTCTTCCTCGTCACGACTGACGATGAAGATGGCGTTCTCGGTCTGTTCGTCCACCTCGATGATTTCCCCAATCCTGTTCCCTTTTGTGTCCTTCAACTCAAAGCCGATGAAGTAGTCCAGAGGGTAACCATCGGCATCCTCCTCAAAGGAACGCTCAGTATACTCGCGTTTGAGGGCATAGATGTCGGCATTGACGAGCAGCGTTGCCTCGGTCTCGTTATTGATGCCATCGATGGTGAGCAGCACAGTCTGTCCACTCTTGGGGCGACACGCGTTGACGAAGAAGGGCACGAAGATGCCGTCCACCTCGCTCACGAGGCACGAGAGGCTGCGCAATACATCAAAGTCCACGTCAACAGTTGCCGAGATCTCGCCGGCAACACCGTGTGGCTTGTTGTAGTGCCCGATGGATATGAGTTCGTCGCGCGTTATCATTTTTTAAGTTCGCTAATGCCTAAAACCTAATACCTAATGCCTTTAAAAGCTTACTTCTTTTTTTTCTTCTTGCCTGTGGCTTGAGGTGTCTTCACCACTTGATACTCATGCAGATGATGCGTCTCGGGATCAAGTCTGATCACGCCATGACTGTAACGTTCCAGATCCTTGAAGATCTTGGCATCTTCCACATCCTCGTTGTTGATTTGGAAAATGAGTTTCTTCATGTGGTTGGCGAGCAACATCACCAGGGCATCGCGTTCCTCCCCCTCGGGATAGGTAGCAGCACGCTCAATCATGCGCTCGATGTTCTTGCCATAGTGACGGTACTTGATGGGTTCCAGCTCATAGGTGATGGGATCGGGCTTAGTGTCGAGGCTCTCCTCCCTGATGATGTCATCAAAGGGAAAATCGACATCCAATTTGAAACCGCTCATGATCATGAGGTGATCCCACAATTTATGCTGATAGTCGGTCTCGGCCCGCAGCTGCGGGAACATGTTGGCCATGTTCTGCACGATGGTGTAGGCGCAGTGGGTGCGCTCATCGCGGTCCTCGATAGTCAGACAATGGTCCACCATCTGCTGAATGTTGCGCCCATACTCGGGCAGCACCAGTTTTTTGAGTTGTGAGTTATAAGTCAACATAATCTGCAAAGATACAATAAAAATTCGGACTGCGAAAATCCACAATCCTGAATCCGCCTGTCAACGCTACAGATTGAGCACCGGATTCTTGGGTTTTGTCGCCTGGAACTCTTTGAGATAGAGCGGCGTGCTGTAGGCCACATCAATGAACTGCTGCTCACGGAAGGCTTTCTCGGCTAGGGCAAGCATATCCACTGCCACCGGCTTGATGCCGCCAATAAAACGCACTCGCTGTTGGGCGAACAATTCTTGCGCTTTATCACTGCCATTGCCCATCATGACAAGAGTGTAGTCTTCGTCAAACAGGGACTTAAAAGACTGCTCATTGAGAATCATCGCTTGGGGTTCCAGCACCGCTTCAATCGCAGGCGAATAGGCCGCGGTATAAACCTCCATGCGGCGTGCGTCAATCATCGGGACATAAAGCAAACGCTCTTCATCAATGAAATGGTTGAACATCGCGCTCACGGTGAGCAACTGCAGCGTGTTCACGCCGATGAGCGGCACATCCAGGCCGAAAGCCAACCCCTTGGCTTCGCTCAAGCCAATGCGCAGCCCTGTGTAAGAACCAGGACCGATACTCACGGCCACTGCATCCAACTTCATCTCTCGTGAATGAGCATAGTCCAGCATATCTTTCACATACTGGCTCAAGAGCGTGGCATGGGTCTGACCCTCGTAGTTCTCACGATGATCCAGCACCTGTCCTTCGCTCGTCAGCGCCACCGAACACACGTCGGTTGAAGTCTCTATGTTCAAGATTGTAGCCATCTGCTTGATTAAAAAACGTGCAAAGGTACAAAAAAGTATAGAGATGAGTGCCTAGAGTAAAGAGTTTTTTGTAAAACGGCTTTTTTCAGAGAGCGGCAATAAGGGCATCGACATCAGCCGCGGGGGTAGCCCAACTGGTGACGAAACGACAATTCATCATGTCGCCCACGGGATACCACTGCTCAAACACGAAATCCTTCTCCAAGCGCTCGATAGTGGTCTTGTCCAGGAGAACGAACTGCTGATTAGTGGGCGAATCGCTATACATCTGGTAGCCACGAGCGATGAAAGCATCGCGCAAACGCATCGCCTGCTCCACTGCATGACGAGAAATCTTGAAATACAATCCATCGGTCATCAGCGTGTCGAACTGGACGCCCAGCAGACGGCCTTTAGCCAACAGGGCACCGTGCTGCTTGACGGTGGTGAAAAAGTGAGCAGGAGCATTGCCTCGTGGGAAGACAACGGCCTCGCCACAATAGGCACCACACTTGGTACCGCCAATGTAGAACACATCACACAACGCGGCAAGTTGCTGGATAGTCACGTCACAGCCTTCGGCCATGATTCCGTATCCCAAACGGGCACCATCGATAAACAACGGCAGTTCATAGCGCTTACAGATGGTGCTGATCGTCTGCAGTTCTTCCAGCGTGTAAATGGTTCCCCTCTCGGTAGAAAAAGTGATGTAAACCATGCCGGGAAAGACCATGTGATCCAACGTGGGGTCAGCATAGAAGTCATGGAGCCACTGCCCCAGTTCACCGGCATCCATCTTGCCGTCGTGTGAAGGCAAGGTGAGCACCTTGTGACCGCCAAACTCGATGGCACCGCTCTCATGGACATTGATGTGTCCCGTTTCAACGGCCAGCACACCTTGATAACCGTGCAGCATGGCGTCGATGACGGTGGCATTGGTCTGCGTACCGCCCACAAGGAAAAAGACGTCAGCATCAGGGCAGTCGCAGGCTGCGCGGATCTTCTCCTTGGCCGCTGTGCAGTAATCATCCAGGCCGTATCCTGTGGCCTTCTCATCGTTGGTCTGTGCGAGTCGACTCAATATCGCCTCGTGGCAACCATTGTCATAATCACTCTCGAATGAAATCATATCTCTTTAATATTTTTATTCCAACTTTATTGACAGCAAACGCTTGTCTTGATCGGGATATCGACGGGGAACGAGTACATATTCCCCACCCTCAAGGGGTACGGTCATCAGGTTGTCCTCGCGCACCTCGGTTTTGAGTCCTGCAATCCTGTTACAGATGTTAGAAAGTATTCCCGGCAAGCGGTCATAACGCGTGGGCGCTTCATAGGTCAGCACCGCAACATGAGGCTCGGCAATGCCCTTGACCTGCATGGCATAGAACGGCAGCGTGCCCCATGAGCGCCATTGTCCCACATACTTTGACGGGTTGCGCGCCACATCATTGAGGAAATCCTCGGGCATGAACAGGAAATTGTGGCCAAAATACCGAGTGAGGAACGGGTCATGGCCATATATCTTCTCGTCGTTGATTTTCAGATAGGAGTAATCCACAATATAACGGTGCAGCCAACTATAAGGGACAATGTTGCGAGTGGGCACAATTTCACTCGTGCGGGCAACATTCAACTCCTGCTGGCACACTTGATTGCATCGATTGGCAAGCGGTATCACCCATGCCGCGAATGCCAGCACTACCACATTCAAGACCGAGACTGCCACATTACCGATGCGATTCCAGTCGATGAGTCGCAACAGCAGCACCATGGCAAACATCTCGACACCGAAGCGGGAATGCTCGGCATCCATCCCAATCATCATCAGGAAAACAATCTCAAAAGCAAGGGCAATGAGCAGCACTTGTTCCCGCTTGAACCATTCACGCAACTTCAAATGACGCGTCAGCGCCATCAAAACCACGACAACTGCCAACAGGATAGTCAATCTGATGTGGCGCATGTAGAACAGACTCACGAGGAAAGAGGCGGGTCTTCCTGTTGCGGCTGCTTTATTCAATGATCCAGGGGCAAACACCAAGAGGGCTGCACCGACAAAGAAAGCCGCCAGCATCCAACGTCGATGTCCCACCAAGCGCTCCCTGTGCAAAATTACATAATACAGGAAATAAGCAGCCGATAATCCGACAATGAAAGCCTCATTACTCCAGCCGCAAACCAGCGAGAACAATACTAGAGGGGCAAGAGACCAACGAGGCATCGACTCGCGCTCGAGGGCATGATGGAAAAACAATAAAGCAGTACCTGCCCAGAGGTAATTGAACGAACCTGACAGCCAAAGGAACACGTCCTTGAAACCCGCAAGGACAAAAAAGAGCAAAGCAAAGGTGACTGACATCACCTTGTAGTAGTCACGCTTGTCACTGGTGACCAAACGCGCAAGTCCCCACAAGAACAAAAGGAAAACCGCTGCATTGAACACATTGAAAACCTCCTTGCCCAACAAACCGTCAAAAATCTGCACCAGTGTGTGCACCACAAAACGGCCGTTAAAGCGCAGATAGTGATGCCACTGGCTGACCATGATGTCACTCAGCGAGTTGATGGGTTCAAGCGTACCGAAGCTGAAGACATAATGCCAGTCATCGCAACTCATGGGTGAGTAGCGATTGAGCAGATACATCACAACAAATACCGCAAGTAGCAGAGCGCCACACAGCAGTTTGAGGCTTCTTGGTTTCATGCCGTTCAAAATACAATTACGGGCGGGACTCATCAATCCCGTCCTTGGCGATGCAAAGATACTGCAAGCCCGGGAATAGCCCAAACAAAAATGATTTTTTGTTTGGTACTCCACTCGGCTTGCAGTATCTTTGTGCTCATGAAAGTTAAAAAGACCATCATTTACCAGCTGATGCCCCGCTGGTTCACCAACTGCAACGGGCATTGCGTTCCCAACGGCAACATTCGCCAAAACGGTGTAGGCAAGTTCAACGAAATCGACGAGACACGTTTGCGCTCCATCAAGTCATTGGGCGCGACTCATGTGTGGTATACCGGCATCATTGAACACGCCACAGCAACCGACTATTCCCGCCAAGGCATCCAGCCATGCAATCCTCATGTTGTAAAAGGTATCGCAGGGTCTCCCTATGCGATTCGCGACTATTATGACGTGTGCCCGGATTTCGCCAAGAACGTGAAACGACGCATGGCGGAATTTGAGGCGCTTGTCGCCCGCACCCACAAGGCAGGGCTGAAAGTCATCATCGACTTTGTGCCCAATCATGTCGCCCGCGAGTATGAGAGCGACGTGAAGCCTCAAGGCGTACAAGACTTGGGAGAAAGTGACAACCCGATGATGTTCTTTGACCCGAAAAACAATTTCTATTATATCACCGGACAAGACTTCTCTCCTAATGGGGTGGATTTGGGTGAAGGAGAAGGAGCATACCGAGAGTTTCCGGCCCGTGCCACCGGCAACGATTGCTACACCGCGTCACCCAATCGTGACGACTGGTACGAGACCATCAAACTCAACTACGGCATCGACCCCTGGAACGGCAGCCGCCATTTTGACCCAATTCCTCCCACATGGATCAAGATGCTCGATATTTTGTTGTTCTGGGCTGCAAAAGGCATTGACGGATTTCGCTGCGACATGGCGCACATGGTGCCCGTGGAGTTCTGGCATTGGGCCATCGGGCAGGTCAAGGCACAATACCCCGACCTGATTTTCATTGCCGAAATCTATGATATTGCCCTATATGACAGCTATGTCCGCTACGGTGGTTTTGACTATCTGTATGATAAGGTCACGCTATATGATGCCCTGCGCGGCATCCTGTGCGATGGTTGGCCCGCCAGCGAACTCACACGATGCTGGCAAACCGTTGAGGGATTGTCCGACCATATGCTCAATTTCCTGGAGAACCACGATGAGCAACGCATCGCCTCTCGACAGTTCTGCGGCGACCCGTTCAAAGCGTTTCCCGCCCTTGTCGTGAGCGCCACGATGTCCAAGTGCCCGTTCATGGTCTATGCCGGTCAGGAACTGGGTGAGCCAGCAGCCGACGCCGAGGGCTACAGCGGCCATGACGGCCGCACAACTATTTTTGACTATTGGAGCATCCCCACCCTGCGCCGCTGGCATCAGGGCAAGCCACAGCCCCAAGAACGCCGTTTGCGCGCACTGTATCGCCGACTGCTGCGGTTGTTGAACAGTGAGAAGACATTAGCACAAGGTGATTTCTTTGACCTGATGTACGTCAATCAAGACACGCTCGACACCCATCGCCAGTATGCCTATCTGCGACACTGCGATGGCGTGATGACTCTGGTGGTCGCTAACTTTGGTGATCTCACGATGGATACTGCCGTTCGTATCCCGCAGCATGCCCTCGATTGCGCACAGATTTCTGCTGGCAGCTATGCCGTCGAAAACCTCCTTGATAGAGAACAGATGACCGTGGAACTCGCGGGAGACAGCACAATCGGCCTCCACATCGAGCCGCATGGCGCCGCGCTGTTGAGATTCACCAAGAAACAATAATTATCAGAGGTTCACTTTCTTACATTTACCACTGAAGGCGGTGAAGTCCAAACGGATGATGTCGGTGCGGTAAAATGACTTTTTAGCGTACTTCATACCGATTGCCTTGTGCTCGGGAGACAATTTCTCCAAGAGCAATTCCAGGGCGTGCATACGCTCTTCATCACTGGTGATGATGGTGGCACAGCCTGTCAGCACCAAACTCTCGTACTCGGTGGTGAACTTGTCGGGCAGAAGGTTCACCTTGCCGACCACACAGAACGAGATATCCTCATTGCTCTTCAATATGTCCAATTTCTTACCCTCGGTAGCGCAATGGATATAGGCGCAATCGTCCTCGCAGACGAAGTTCACAGGGATGCCGTAAGGCTTGCCATCGAGGTCAACCATCGAAAGCACACCATACTCGGCCGTGGCCAAAATCTCCCTCGCCCTCGCCTCGTCAAGCAATCGGTCCTGACGTCTTACTCGGCTGTTATCATATATCATAGTTTTGTCATTATTGGTCTTCTCGAGACAAATTTACTTTAATTTCCGAGAATTCTATGTAATTTTGCCGAAAAAAGGAGAAGATATGATGACGAAGAAGGAATTAAGACGACAAATAAAGCAACTGAAGCAGATGACTCCAGTCGCCATGAGGAAGGTGGAAGCCGAAATGGTGTTCAAGACTATCCAGGCGATGCCCGTGTGGCAGCAGGTGCAGCACATCCTGTGCTACTGGTCGCTGCCCGATGAGCTACCCACCCACGAGGCTGTGAACCAGTGGCTCACAGCGGGAAAGAACATCTATCTGCCGCGTGTCAAGGGCGATGATCTGGAGATTGTGCCCTATCATGGTGCCGAGAGCCTTGATGACAACAATCAATACCACATCGGTGAGCCCGTGGGCGATGCTGTCGATGCATCGTGTCTGGAGCTCATCATCGTGCCCGCTGTCGCGCTCGACAGCCACCGCAACCGCTTGGGCCGCGGCAAGGGTTACTACGACCGCCTGTTGAGCGGCAATGCGTGCCCCACCATTGGCGTGGCTTGCGATTTTCAATTGGTTGAAGATGTGCCCGTTGAAGCACATGACCGCCAATTGGACTGCGTGGTGACCAGTGACTTGACCGTGTTTGACGAAAACAAACGGGAATTGTTTGCCTGACGTTTTTTTCCTCACAAGAAGCCACAAAATGGCTAAATTTTCATGATGATGACGAAACAGTTTTTGATGTTTGTTATCGGAGCGCTTATCGTATCTTTGTCGGTAACCGCCAAGCCAAAGGAGTTGCCTGTTGACCCCGCATTGCGTGTGGGCAAGTTGGAGAACGGACTGACCTACTATATCCGCCACAACGAACAGCCCAAGGGGCGCGCCGAGTTCTGGTTGGTGCAGGGCACGGGCTCGCTAGTCGAGGAGGACACCGAGCGTGGCCTGGCGCACTTCATCGAGCACATCGCCTTTCAAGGCACGCGCAATTTCCCCGACATTGACATGGTTGACATCCTGCAGAACAACGGGGTGAGCTATGGTGGTGACATCAATGCCTCGACAGGCTTTGATGACACCCGCTTCCAGATTTCCAACGTGCCCACCGAGCGTGAGGCACTCCTCGATACGGTGCTGCTCATGCTGCACGACCTGTCATGCGAACTGAACTTTGACAACCGGGCCATAGAAGAGGAGCGAGGGGTCATCCAAGAGGAGTGGCGCATGCATGCCGACCAAACGATGCGCCTTTACGAGAATACGTTGCCCATCTTGTTGTCGGGCAGCCGTTATGCCTATCGCATCGCCATCGGCGACATGACGGTGGTGCGCAATGTCACGCGCGAGCAACTGCTTTCGTTCTATCACCGGTGGTACACTCCCAACCGCCAGGCAGTGGTGATTGTGGGTGATTTTGACGCTGCACTCATGGAACAAAAGGTGCGCCAAACCCTGGGCCGCATTCCAAAACGCGACAGCGCCCCTACAGATCCCGCCTTGAACGCCGTGCCTGACCATGTCGGAGTGACCTATGCCATACACACCGACCCCGAGGCCTCGAACTCAATGGTTTATCTCATGTTTGAACATGAGCAAGTGCCCATGGATCAACGCAATACCGATGTCTATCTGAAACACCACATCATCTCGACACTGATTCAGAACATGTTGACCCAGCGGCTTGATGAGATGGCACGCACCGGTGCATCGCCCATTGACCATGGTGCTGTCTATGACCGTCAGTTCCTTGTTGCCCGCACACGCGATGCGTTGACACTGGCTGCAATGGTTAAAGAGGGGCGCTCACAAGAAGCTCTTGACTCGCTATTCGTTCACGCCACACGCGTTGTTCAGCATGGGTTCACCAGCGGAGAATTGGAACGTGCCCGACGCAATGTGATTGCTGTGTATCGCGACCTGCAAGCCGAGGAAAGCAACCGCACCAGCCGCGAATATGCCGACGAATACATGGATCACTACGTCAACGGCGGCTATATCCCCGGTGTGGCAGCCGAGTCTAAAATGCTCATCGAGGGGACAGAGAAAGTCACCCTTGAGGAGGTGAACGCCTATCTGCGCTCGATTATCGGCAAGGACAATGTGAGTGTGCTGATTTCTGGTCCCCAGACCTTAACGGGCGCCAGTCACTACCCCACCTCTCGTGACGTGATTGCACACTTCAACCGCATCATCAATGCTCCTCAAAGTCCATACCTCGACTTGTCGGCCAACGACAGGCTGCTGGCACAAGAGCCCAAAGCAGGAGGCATCGTCAATGAGGTATACGAACCTGAGACAGGTATTACAACCATGACACTGATCAATGGTGCCACCGTGAGGTTGAAGCCCACCACCTTCAAAAACAACGAGGTGCTGTTCAACGCCTTCAGCCTGGGCGGCGAATGGGCTTACGGCGACACTGCCGACGTGAATGTGCGTCTCATGGACCAGGTGGTAGAAAACTGCGCACTGGGCGGACACACCATCAACCAACTCAACCGCATGATGAGCGGACGCCAATTGGGAATTTCATTTATCCTCAACGACGCCAACGAGCAGCTGAGCGGCGGCTGCCAGAGCGCCGACCTTGAAACACTGCTGCAACTGTGCTACCTGTATTTCACCGACGTGAGACTCGACAAAGACGCATTCCAGGCCATCGTGTCCCGTGCCCGCTCCCAACTCTCGCAGGCGAGCTACAACCCAAAAATGATCTACAGTGACTCCATCGGCAGCACCATCTACAAGGGTAATCCCATGTACCGCAATATCAAGCCCGAGGAACTTGACCAGCTGGATGGCGAACGCTTGTTGCAACTATATCGTCAACGTGTGGCCAACGCCGGAGACTACAGTTTTTCAATTGTGGGAGCCTTCAGCGTCGACGAGGTGAGACCATTGGTCCAGAAATACCTGGCCTCGCTGCCCGATCATGGAGAGCGCGAAGGCCTGAACGGCTACCGCCCCGTTATGGCGACAGGCATGGTGGACAACTTTTTTGAAGTGCCGATGCGCAACCCCAAGAGCAGCATCTATGTCAGCATCATGGGCGACCACCCCTACAGCTTTGATGACGAGTTCATGATGGGCCTTGTGGGTGAATCGGTGGGCACGGCATTGCTCACATTCTTGAGGCACGAGAAACATGGCATCTATGACGTCATGGCCGACGGTTCACAGTCCATCTATGACAATCGCTGGATGATTAACTATGAGTTCGAGACCAGTACGGCCGACCGCGACAGCATGCTCGTGTACGCCGACTATGCCGTGAATGCCATCTTCTACAGCGGCGTTAGTGAGGATTTGTTTGTCAAGATGAAAGAGCGCGTGAACCGTCAGCACGAGAGTGCCCTGCAGACTAACAGCTTCTGGATGACCGCCTTGCGCCAACGAGCTCTGGGGGTTGACATCATCGGCGGCTACAACCGCCTCTTCCCCACCCTGACGCAAGAGAGCCTGAACCACTACATCGCTGCTCTGCGCCCGCACACTCGCTTGCGCATCGTGATGAACTAACCAGGGCTGTGGCTGTAGTCACAGCATAGAAAAACTGGTTGCAAGAAACAATTATCGGGGCCTTGCCTGTTGTGGCAAGGTCCCGATAATTGTGATTAGCAGTATTGATGGCCGCTTATTTCAGGCCGCGGTTGCGCAGCAGGGCATCGGCTGTAGGAGCCTGGCCACGGAATTTCTTGTACAATACCATGGGGTCCTCGGTGTCACCAGCCTCCAAGAGAGCGCGGTAAGCATCGGCAGTTGCCTTGTCAAAGCAACCGGCTTTCTCAAATGCCATGTAGCCGTCGGCCTCAAGTACCTGAGACCACAGGTAGGTGTAGTAACCGCAAGCATACTGGTCATCGGCAAAGATGTGCTTGAAGTAGGGGCTGCGATAGCGGAACTCGACGAGTGCAGGCATGTTGAGCTGGTTCTTCACGTCCTGCTCAAAGGCCTTCACATCGATGTTCTTCACCTCCTCGGGAGTCCAAGCCTTCTTGTGCCAGTACATGTCAAGCAGAGCAGCACCGACGAGCTCGGTGGTCATGAAGCCCATGTTGAACTGAGCGGTCTCATTAAGTTTCTGCACGAGGCTGTCGGGAATTACCTCACCAGTCTTGTAGTGACGGGCGTAGTTCTTCAGCACCTCGGGCTCAAATGCCCAGTGCTCGTTGATCTGCGAAGGCATCTCGACGAGGTCACGGTCGGTGTTGGTACCTGCAAGTCCGCGATACTGCACGCGGGTGAGCATGCCGTGCAATGCGTGACCGAACTCGTGGAAGACGGTCTGCACCTCATCCCAAGTGAGCAGCGAGGGAGTATCGCCTGCGGGAGGCGTCATGCTGGCCACGTTGTAGATAATGGGACGGATGTTCTCGCCACCGTAGTTGTAGGCCTCCTGCATGGCTTCCATCCAGGCGCCCTGAGCCTTGACGGGACGGGGCAGATAGTCGGTCATGAAGACGGCGAGGTGCTTACCCTCGGCATCCTTCACGTCATAGACCTTAACCTGGGGATGATACTTGGGTGCATCGGGCATCTCCTCGAAGGTAAGGCCGTAGAGCTTGTTGGCAGCAAAGAAGATACCGTTCTTCACCACGCTGTCGAGTGCGAAATAGGGGCGCACATCGTCCTCGCTGAAGTTGAATTTCTCCTTCTTAACCTTCTCGGCATAGTAGTAATAGTCGCAAGCCTCGATTTTAGCAGTGTCGCCATGCTCGTTGGCATACTTCTGCATGTCGGCCACTTCCTGGTCAACGACCTTGATGGCGGGACGGAACAGTGACATGAGCAGATCCTCGGCAGCCTTGGGTGTCTTGGCCATGTAAGGATCGGTAGCATAGTCGGCATAGGTGTTGAAACCGAGCAGGTTAGCCTTCTGCTGACGCAGGAGCAGGATGTTGCGGATGTTCTCGCTGTTGTCCCACTCATCGCCATGGCTGGCAGTGCTGGTGTAGGTCTCATACATCTGGCGGCGCAAGTCGCGGTCCTCGGCATTGGTCAGAACGGCAAGGCGAGTCGAAGCAGTAGCAGTGAAAGCCCACTGGCCCTTCTTACCCTTGTCGGCTGCAAGCTGGGCGGCATTGTCGATGATGCTCTGAGGCAGACCCTTGAGTTGCTCCTCCTTCTCGATGAAGAAGACGCAGTTGTCCATGTCATGCATCACGTTGTTACCGAACTTGAGCTTGAACTCACCCAACTTGCGGTTGATCTCCTTGAGGGTGTCCTTCTGCGCAGCCGTGAGCAAGGCACCGTTGCGAACGAACTCCTTGTAATACTTCTCGGTGAGACGCTTCTGGATGGGGTCCATACCCAGCTTGTCGGCGTTGTCATAAACGGCTTTCACCTTGGCGAACAGGCCGTCGTTCATATACATGCCGTCGCTCTGGGCGGTCAGCTTGGGCAGCAGAACCTCTGAGAGCTTCTGCATCTCGGGGGTGTTGTCACTGCTGCTCAATGCGTTGAACACTCTCGACACCTTGTCCAGGATGCGTCCGCTGTTATCGAGCGCGAGGATAGTGTTCTCGAAGTTGGGCTCAGTCGTGTTCTTGATGATGGAATCAATCTCGGCATTCTGCTGCTCGATACCAGCATCGACAGCGGGCTCATAGTCACCAATGGTGATCTTGTCAAACGGCGGGATGCCGTACTCGTTGGCGTACTCCGACATAAACGGATTGTTCTCGGTTGACTTCTGCTTATCACAGCTCACAAACAGGAGAGCTGCAAGAGCAAAAACGGTGAATAAAACTTTCTTCATTTTACACTAGAATTTAGTTACTATTTAATTCAATTGATATCAATGTCAAATGTGGCCATTATCGGGTAGTGGTCACTATCACCACCCTTGATTCTCTCGGCTCGGATAGCTTTCAGGTCGCCACGATAAAGGATGTGGTCGATGCGGTATTTCAGGTGGTGACGGTTATAAGTGAAGGCATAGCCGCGTCCCACGTCACTCCACGCGTCGTTCAGGTCATCGCCCTTGATGACACGATAGACATGGGATGTGGGTACATCGTTCATGTCGCCACACACGATCACATTCTTGGGACACCCGTCAATGAAATGGCGTAAGTCCTCGGCATTGCCACTGCGCAGGGCGAACGAACGCCTCATGCGCTCCAGGGGATTGGGTTTCACATCGGGCGAGACACGCACATTGGGGTTCTTGCCGAAACTCAAATGATAGGACTGGAGTCGGAAGTCCACCAGCCTCAACTGCTTGCCACTGGGCAATTCCAAATCAAAGCTGCGAGCCAAATAAGCATTCTGCTTGCGGTTATAGCCTAATGCAGTGCGAGTGCCCAGCTGCTCACCCACGGTCTGTGCCTTAAACGGGAATTTTGACATGATGCACAGGCCCTCGTCACCCAGGAAGCGATAAGGATACTTGGCTTTGACCTCGGCCATGAGTGGTTTGAGTGTGGTCAACTCCTCCCAGTCGGCATCGGCAGCGCCCTCTTGCAGCATCACCACATCGGGGTCAGCGTCCAAAATCATGCGCATCGAGCCTGATGGCTTGTCCTTTTTCTCCACATCATGATGATTGAACATGAGCGCGTTGAAGGTCATCACCTTGAGCATCGCCTTGGGGTCGGCAGGAACTGCTGGCGCGTTCTCGGCTGTGTTCATGGGCAAAAACACTGTAATCACGGGCAATGTAATCACAATGGCAACTATCACAGCAATCACAGCAAGCCATCGGCGCCACAACAGCGCGATGACCAACAGCAGCAACATCAACAGGAGCATAGGGACAAACGCCAACGTCATGAATGCCGAGGGGAAGAAGGTCTTTGGGTCCACATTCCCCGAAAAAGCGCAAGCAATCGTGATCACCGCCAATATCGCACACGCAATCTCAAACGTCCTGTTGGGACGTTTCTTGCGGCGTCGCAAATTATAGTCGTAGGTACTTTTTGCCATCTGTTATCTCTTAACCTTCAATAATATAAATATAATGTGTCATGGTGTGCGACGTTGTGATGCCTTGAAGAGTTTGCCACGCTCCTCTTCGCTCAAGGAATCATATCCTGCCGCCTTGATTTTCTTTAAGATTTCGTCGAGTTCGGCCTCGGGCACGCCTCCACTTTCACGTTTTACGCCGTCTTGAGGTTTGACGCGTTCCTGCTTAGCCTCGGACTTTTCAGACTTCTTGAATCGGGGCATCTTCAAACTGCGACCGTTGAACAGGCCGACAATGGCATCGATGCACGCGTTCAGGGGCCTCGTGATATCGGCGCCACGCTTGATGCTCAGAGCGAACCAAGCACCCACAATCGCGCCACCAATGTGAGCGATGTTGCCCCCCACATTACCGCCGCCATCCATGCTCACCAGCGAGATGAGGACCGTGACGATGGCAATCCACTTGATCGACACATCGCCCAGGAACAAGAGCCCGATCTTGTAGTCGGGCGCATAGACGGCCGTTGCCACGACAATGGAGACAACCGATGCCGATGCACCACGCAAATAAAACACATTGGGCTGGCTTGTGAAATAGGGCAACGTGTTGGCTGCCAACAGGTAGAGCAAGGCACCTCCCAAACCTCCCAAGAGATAAAGCCCCACAAGTTGTTTGGGTGAGAAGAACTCCATGAAGATGCGCCCCAACCAGTAGAGCCACAACATGTTGAACAGGATGTGGATGAAGTCCAGGTGGGTGAACATGTAGGTGATTAATGTCCATGGTCTCCTCAACAGCATGCCCAAATCACTGGGCAGCTGCGCCCATCGTGTCATCACATCAGGGTTGCCATTAAAGAGCACGGCACCCACTGCAAAGAGAAGCAAGACCACAAATACAGCGATGTTGATGAAGATGAGCCTCATCAGCATCGAGCCTTGAGAGTATATGCTTTTTATTTCATCAATAAAAGCCATTCCAACGATTCAGTTTACCAGTGCGTTTCCAATAAAGGATGATGGCCAAACCGACGAGCATACCGCCCAAGTGGGCAAAATGTGCCACGTCGCCCATTGTACCCGAAATGCCGAAGTAAAGTTCAAAAAGGCCATAACCAATCACGACCCATTTTGCCTTGATGGGAAACGGGAACGGGATGATGAACATCTTCATGTTAGGGAATAACATACCGAATGCCAGAAGAATGCCAAACACCGCACCCGATGCACCGACAGTGATAGAATAATAGGAATCGAATGAGAAAAACTGCCAGACCAGTTGCTGAGCCACTGCAGCACCAAGTCCACAAGCGATATAATAGATCAAAAATCGTTTAGACGTCAGGGCCCGTTCAATCAGGCTACCAAACATCCATAACGAGAACATGTTGCAGAAGATGTGGAAGAAATAGTTCAAGTCATGCATGAACATATAGGTCACAAACTGGTAAAGCACGAACGAGTCACTTTTCCAGTAGTGCAGACCCAAGATGTAATTCAAGTCGATGTGCGCCGTCTTTTGCAGCACAAGAGCAGCAAGCCACAAGATGACGTTGATGATCAGCAAATGCAGTGTGACTGGCGCAATTGATGTGAAATGTGAGTTATTATTTATCTGCATGAAGTCTTATTATTTACCGCACAAAATTAGCTAAAAAGTCCCTAATCAGCGCGTTTTTAAGTCTAAAAAACCAAAAAAACGTAATTTTTGGATAAGTTTCGGCATTTTTTTTTGCTTTTTTTTTGCAGAAACTGTTGTTATACTTATATTTGCGCAAAGAAAATAACATTTATTTTATTCACATAATTAATTTCAATTAAAACTTTACACTATGAACAAGACTGAATTAATCCAAGCAATTGCCGAAAAGGCTAATCTCACCAAGGTACAGGCTAAGGCTGCTCTCGATGCTATGCTCGAATCAATGGGTGGCGCCCTGAAGGATGGCAAGAAGGTTGCTCTGATTGGCTTCGGTACCTTCCAGGTTGTTAAGAAAGATGCTCGTCAGGGCATCAACCCGATGACCAAGGCCAAAATCAAAATCCCCGCAAAGAAGGTCGTTAAGTTCAAAGCTGGTGCCGACCTGGCCCTGAAGGTGAACAGCAAGAAGAAATAAACTATTGCTTGTCGCTAAATTTAACTGCCGTCGCTCGTTGACCGAGTGGCGGCAGTCGTTATATTATATCAATGTGTTAGCGATATCGGCCATGCCGTCGACATTAACAACATCAAGCATGCAAAAAAGATTGGATTAACCACTCTGTTGTCACAACAGTATAGTTAATCCGAAACTCTTTGATAAATCAAAATTGATTTTTCCCTTTTATGCGATGCAAAAATAATATCTTTTTTTTACATACAAAAAAAAATTATTGCTTTTTTTGGTAAAAAAACCGTTTTTCAAGATAAGCGGGCCATTTTGTCCCAATCAAATCCAATGAACGAATGAATGATGAACAAATGAAACTTCATGCCGTTGGTGACTTTTCGCCCTGCTTGTCATAGATGCGGTCAACAACAAGGGCAATAGCGCCATCACCGGTCACATTGCATGCCGTGCCGAAACTGTCCATGGTGATGTACAATGCAATCATGACAGCCTGTTGCTCGGGAGTGAACCCCAGGATAGACTGCAAGACGCCCAAGGCCGCCATAATGGCACCACCAGGCACACCGGGTGCAGCCACCATCATCACACCCAACATCAGAATGAAACCCGCAAACTGCCCGAGGGCTATAGAGCCACCTTGCATGATGACCAGTGCCACTGCACATGCCGTGATCTTCATCGCACTGCCCGACAAGTGAATCGTCGCACACAAGGGTACCACAAAGCCAGCGATGCCATCGCTCACACCGTTGAGTTTCACCTGCTTGAGCGTCACAGGAATGGTTGCCGCCGAGGATGAAGTGCCTAAAGCAGTGAAATAGGCAGGAAGCATATTATACAACGCCTTGAACGGGTTGCGCTGCGAAATGGCACCTGCTACACAGTACTGCAACACCAGCAAGAAAATGTGCATCACAAAGATGACACCGATGATAGCGACGAACACATTGATGATGCGCCATGCTTGCCCGGTGAAAGACATCTTGATGAAAATCGAGAAGATATAAAGAGGCAAGATAGGGATAAGGGCCACCTCGATGGTCTTGGCGATGATTTCCCTGAACTCATCAAAGGCCTTTTTCAAATTAGATGATTCAAAAAAGCTGATTCCCAGACCCATGACAAATGCCGTGATGAGTGCACTCATCACATCAAGCAAGGGAGGTATCTCGATTGAGAAGAACGGCTCCAGTTCATCGGCCGAGGCAACGGCCTGAGCAGCCTGCCCCCTGTCGATGAGCGACGGGAAGATTGTCGTGCCCGTGAAATAGCTCAGGTAACCCGAGAAGACCGTGTCGGCATAAGCAATAATTGCCGTAATCAGCAACAACTTGCCTGCCCCCTTGCCAATATCGGCAATGGCTGGTGTCACCAGTCCCAAGATGATGAGCGGTATCAAGAACGACAGGAAATGGCTGAAGATACTGTTGAAGGTGACGAAGCACCTGACAGCCCACTCGGGGAAAAACATACCACAAGCCACACCCAGGATGATGGCAATGACGATGCGTGGCAGCAATCCGATTTTAGACAAGTTGAATGACATGATGCGTAATTAATGGATGATTTTTTCGAATTAATGGACAAAGGTAATATTATTTCCTGTATTTTTGCGTTATAATAATGTGAGAACGATGGAAATTATCAGATATGACTCCACCATGGCGCCCATGTGGAATGAGCTGGCACGGCAGAGCCGTAACGGCACGTTCCTGCATCAGCGTGGCTACATGGACTATCACAGTGACCGCTTTGAGGACTGCTCGCTTGTTGCCATGCACAATGGCAAGCCTTGCGCTTTGCTGCCAGCCTGCATCGAGGATGACACGCTGTGGTCGCATCGTGGTTTGACTTATGGTGGCTGGCTGGTGCCGCTCAAACACTTTGATGCCACCGTCATGATTGGCGTGATGGACTCGGCCTGTGACTGGATGCGGTCTAATGGTCTGAAACGTCTGGTTTACAAGCCCGTGCCTCACATCTATCACCGCTACCCATGCGAGGAGGACCTGTATGCCCTCTTTCGTCATCAAGCAAGGATCATCGAAACCAACATCTCCACCACTATAGATCTGACCTGCCCGTTGCCACTGGACCGCGGCAACAAGAGTGGAGCCAATGCCGCCCGCAAAGCAGGCATCACGGTTGGCCCCAGCGAGGACTGGACTGGCTATTGGCAACTGCTATCCACGTTGTTAGACTCGCGCTACGGCACCCGCCCTGTCCACACACTCGACGAGATGAGCTTACTGCAAGGACGTTTTCCTGAGAACATCCGCCTCTACACCGCCACTTTGGGCAACGAGTTGCTCTCGGGTGTGGTGATGTATTACAGCCATCCTGTGGCCCATTGCCAGTATATCAGTTCTTCGCCCAAGGGCAAGGAAAGCAAAGCCCTGACTTTACTCTTCGCCCAGCTGATTGACGAGAGTGCGCGTCAAGGATACAGGTATTTCGACTTCGGCATATCCAACGAAGACCACGGCCGATACCTTAACGAGGGGCTGGTCATCCAGAAATCCCGCCTTGGAGGTCGGGGAATCGTGTATAACACATTTGAAGTCCTATTATAATTAATGATGTGTGATGGCTGGGAACGGTAACATCTCACGCAGGGCGATGAAAGCCATGGGGCTGTTCGGTGGTGTTCAAGTGATGGGCATCCTCTGCTCCATCGTGCGCACCAAACTCGTCGCCATGTGGATAGGTCCCGTGGGCATCGGCCTGTTCGGCCTGTTCAACAATGCGTTGGAGATGATTTCCACCGGCACCAACCTGGGCATCCGTTCCAGCAGCGTGCGCGATATCTCCCAAGCACACGACAGCACCACGCCCGGTCTGGTAGCAAAGATGGTCGCTGTGGTGCGCAAGTGGTCCCTGTGGTTGGGACTGTTCGGCGCATTGGTCACCCTCATGCTGGCACCGCTGCTGAGCGAGCTCACCTTTGGTGACCAAAGCCACTTGTGGGGTTTTGTCGCATTAAGCGTCGCCGTATTGCTGGGTGCAATCACCAACGGCGAATATGCCGTGCTGCAAGGCAGTGCCCGGCTCAAACGACTGGCGAGCGTCACCCTGTGGGGTACGCTAACGGGGTTAACCGTCTCCATCCCGCTGTTTTACCTGTTGCGAGAACGCAGCATTCTGCCATCGATTCTTGCTTACGCCATGGCACTGGCAGCCTTTGCTTGGCTCTTCCGCAACAAGGAGTACGCCAAGCCGCAGTTGAGCCGCCGCGAGACCTTTGACATGGGCAAAGGCTTCGTCAAGTTGGGCATCTTTATGACATTGGGCAACTTTGCGAGCATCCTTGCCAGCTATGCTTTCAACGCCTGGCTCAACATGAACGCCGGCACCGAGGCCGTGGGTTTCTATCAAGCCGGCTACACATTAATCAACAAGTACACAGGACTGATTCTGACCGCCCTGGGTATGGAGTATTATCCCAGACTTTCCAAGGTTGCAAACAGCCGCTTGAGGCTTCGCGCCTTTGTCTCACAAGAAATCAATGTTGCCATTGCTGTGATGGCACCTGTCGTGGCTCTGTTCATCCTGCTGCGGGAACTTGTGGTGTGGATTCTCTATACGCCTGAGTTCAACGTCATCCTCACCTTTGTGTCCTGGGGCATGATCGGCACCGTGCTGCGCACCCTGTCGTGGTGCCTGGCATTCACTATCCTTGCCAAGGGCGACGGTAAGACCTACCTGTGGACCGAAGTAGCCAGTGCCGTCATCAACCTGGTGTTGAACATCGTGTTCTACCGCTGGTGGGGCCTGACGGGCCTGGGTATCGCCTTCCTCGTGTCCTATCTGCTCTACACCGCCATCGTCGCCGTGGTTTACTTCAAGATGTACCGCTTGAGTGTTTCGCGTGGTTGTCTGGTCAACCTGCTGTGGACGCTTGCCGTGGCATCGGTGGTGATGTGGGCCATGGAGCATGATGTCCTTGCCGTGGCCATCGCGCTCACCGTCGTGAGCATCGCCATCACATGGCGACAGCTAGTAGCTTTGTGGCGCCGTTAACAAGCCCAGTATGAATACCCTATTGTAAACCGTTATAGAACCACTCAAGACGGTTAATTTTCAATAAAAAAGCTGGTTTTTATTAACAAGTTGGCGCCTAAAACAAATAAAATGTCTATCTTTGCAGCGCAAAAGTAGATATTAACCGCGAGGGATCTCACTACATACCAGTTGAGATTCTTCTCATTTTTTGAATCTTAAAAATTAAAAAAACACTGAAATAGCATGGCTATTACTTACATGACACAGGAAGGTTACGACAAGAAAATGGCCGAACTTTCCCACCTCGAGAATGTAGAACGCCCGGAGGTTGTCCGCGCTATCGTTGAGGCCCGCGATAAGGGTGACCTCTCGGAGAATGCGGAGTATGATGCCGCCAAGGAGCGTCAGGGCATGCTCGAAGCCAAGATTGCCGAATTGAAAAGCCTAATTGCATCGGCTCGCATTATTGACGAAAGCAACATTTCAACCGAGGAGGTGCAATTGCTCAACAGAGTTACCATCAAAAATCTCAAGAACAAGGCTACGATGACCTACACTATCGTCACCGAGACCGAAGCCAACCTGCGCGAAGGCAAGATTTCAATCTCTACCCCCATCGCCAAGGGTCTGCTGGGTCACAAAGTGGGAGACAAGGTTGAAGTGCAGGCTCCCGCCGGATTGATGAAGTTTGAAATCCTCAAAATTGAAATTTAAGACATGGCTACCATTTTCAGCAAAATCGCCGCTGGTGAAATCCCCAGCTATAAAGTGGCCGAGGACGACCGCTATTTTGCGTTCCTCGATATCAACCCCATGACCAAAGGTCACACGCTGGTCATTCCCAAGCACGAGGTGGATTACATGTTTGACCTTGATGAGGAGGAATATGCCGGTCTGTGGGCTTTTGCCCGCAAGGTTGCCATGGCAGTTGAGCAAGCAATCCCCTGCAAGCGCATCGGCATCGCTGTGCTGGGCATGGAGGTACCCCATTGCCACATCCATCTCGTGCCACTGCAGAGCGAGAAGGACATGGCCTTTGGTGGTCACAAGTTGAGTCTGCCCGCCGAGGAGATGCAGGCTATCGCTGCTGCCATTGCCGCAAAGTTTTAATCATCGCTTTTCAGGCGAACACATCACAAGGCGCATTTCCTTTCAAGGGTGATGCGCCTTTTAACAAAATACAGGACTGAACAATTATGAATGACCGCCGTCTACCTCATCCACTTGTCGCACTGATTCCGATTGTCGTGCTCATCGGCTTGCTCGCTACTGCCATTGCCCTGTTCGGGAGTGACTCACTGAGTGGTGGAAGCCAGATTGCCCTTGTGCTGGGCATGGCCGTGTGTGTGGTGATTTCCACCGCATTTTATCATGTGCCGTGGAAAGCGTTTGAAGAGCAGATGACCAAGACCATGGGTGGCATCTTCATCACCTTGCTGATCCTGCTGTCGGTGGGAATGCTCTCGGGTTCATGGATGATCAGCGGTGTTGTTCCCACGTTGATTTACTATGGCGTGCAGATCTTGTCGCCAAAATTTTTCCTGTTGAGTGCCTGCTTGATCTGCGCACTGATCTCCTTGCTGTCGGGCAGTTCATGGACAACCATTGCCACCATCGGCGTCGCGTTGCTGGGTATCGGTCAAGCTTTGGGCATCAGTGAGGCATGGACGGCAGGTGCCATCATCTCGGGCGCTTACTTCGGCGACAAGATGTCTCCGTTGAGCGATACGACCATCCTGGCGTCATCGTCAACGCGTGTTGACATCTTCAAGCACATCCGATACATGGTTTACACTACCGTGCCCACCATCAGCATCGCACTGCTCATTTTCTTTATCGCCGGATTCGGAAACAGTGCTACCGAGGCGTTGCACGTCGAGGAGTATACCCATGGCTTGTCCTCCACATTCAACATCTCGCTGTGGACTTTGCTGGTGCCATTGATAACGGGTATTCTGATCGCGAAAAAAGTGCCGTCGTGCATCGTGCTGTTTGTATCTTCGATCATGGCGGGAATCATGGCGCTCATCCTGCAACCTCACATCCTGCGCGAGATTGCCGCCGATCCATCGTTAAGCAATGTTGCAGCCCAGTGCAAGGGCCTTGCAATCACCTTCTACGGTGCAACTGCTGTTGATACGGGCAGCAGCGCACTCAATGACCTGGTTTCAACGGGCGGCATGGCAGGAATGCTCAACACCATCTGGCTGATTATCTGCGCCATGTGCTTTGGTGCATCGATGCTGGCCAGCGGCATGCTGGAGAGCATCACACGCGTCATCATCAAGTGGGTGCGCACACGTGTTAGCCTCGTTGCATCAACCGTGAGCACGGGCATCTTCCTGAATGTTGCCACGGGCGACCAATTCATTAGCATTGTGCTCACAGCCGACATGTATCGTAATGTGTATGAAAAGGAAGGCTATGAGGCACGACTGTTGAGCCGCACCTGTGAGGATGCCGCCACGGTGACCTCGGTGCTGATTCCATGGAACACTTGCGGCATGACGCAGGCCACAGTGCTGGGCGTCCCTACCCTCACCTATCTGCCCTACTGCTTCTTCAATTACCTGAGTCCGTTGATGTCGATTTTCATCGCTGCCATCGGCTGGAAGATCAAGCGACACAAACCCAATGAAGAAAGCGCTGTGAGCAACGCTCCAGTGATGGAATAACGATTAATACTAATACAAAGCGTGGCCAGGAGAACCTGACCACGCTTTTTCAATCTGTGTGGAAGAATCTTACTTCTCGAGTTCTTTCTTGATGCGCTCGGTCAGCATGGGAACAATCTTGTGGAGGTCGCCCACGATACCCAGGTCAGCGACGCTGAAGATGGGAGCGAACTTGTCCTTGTTGATGGCGATGATGAAGTCGCTCTCTTCCATGCCGGCAAGATGCTGGATCGCACCGCTGATACCGCATGCCATGTAGAGGTTGGGGCGAACGGTCTTACCCGTCTGACCCACCTGGCACTCGTGAGGCATCACACCGTTGTCGACCATGGCACGTGACGAAGCCACTTGTCCGCCAAGCACGTCGGCGAGAGCCTGCAGTTTGTCAAAACCTTCCTTGTCATGAACACCGCGACCACCGCTGACGAGAATCTTGGCCTCGCTGATGTCGGCAATCGTCTTGTCGGCCTTGATGGTCTTGACGAGTTTCACCTTGAATTTGCTGGTGTCGAACTTGGGCGCGAACTCGGTAACGATACCCTCGCGGCCAGGCTGGCGCTGCATCTTCTGCATCACACCGGGGCGCACGGTTGACATCTGAGGACGGTTGTTCGGGCAGATGATGGTAGCCATCAGGT
>JAEEGL014477523.1_pt1 | contig 32283 bp, 31 predicted proteins | sample 9134231 | NCBI WGS metagenome assembly JAEEGL01 (sample SAMN16246548, study PRJNA631951) | gut metagenome | biome: gut microbiome; feature: rumen; material: fiber-attached | host: Bos | place: Iran: Karaj | collected 2018-10 | reverse complement strand
GGGCGAAGACAGATATCTTGAACTCAGCAGATATTTTATAGATGAGCGTGGCACGAGACCCTATTATTTCGATAAAGAGCACCCAAATGAAGCGAAAAGGCATAAGGATCGTGAGTGGTATCACTATTACCAGGCTCACCGTCCGGTACGCGAACAGGATGAGGCGGTGGGACATGCCGTAAGAGCGACATACCTTTATTCGGGTATGGCTGACATTGCGAGGATCACATGGGATGAGAGCCTTAAAGCGGCCTGCGAAAAGCTCTGGGACAGTATAGTGAACAAAAAGATGTACATAACCGGCGGCATCGGCGCGACACATCTTGGTGAGGCTTTTTCTTTTGATAATGACCTTCCCAACGATCTTGCCTATTCCGAGACCTGCGCGGCGATAGGACTTGTGTTCTTTGCAAACAGGATGCTGAGGCTTGACATAGACAGCAGATATGCGGATGTCATGGAAAGGGCACTCTATAATACCGTGCTCGCCGGCATGGCACTGGACGGAAAGAGCTTTTTCTATGTGAATCCCCTTGAGGTTCGCCCGGATGCCTGTCATAAGGATGAGAGGAAGGCACATGTTAAGCCGGTCAGACAGAAATGGTTCGGATGCGCCTGCTGCCCGCCGAACATCGCGCGGACCTTGAGCTCTGTCGCGTCTTATGCTTATTCCGAGAACGAAAATACGATCTTCATGCATCTCTATGTGGGAGGCAGGATCGAGAAGACTTTTGGGAAGGACAAAGCTGTCCTGAACGTGGAAAGCGATATCATGGGGAGCGGCAGAGTCAGGATAACCGTAGAAGACATGACCTGCTCCGACGGAGAAAACACCGGTAAATGTATCGCCATCCGCATACCCGCCTGGTGCGACGGATATTCATTGAACGCAGGAAAGCTGTCACACAGGCTTGAGAAAGGCTATGAACACATTACGGGTGATCTTGCGAAGGGCGATGTTATAGAGATAAGCTTTAACAAAAAGGTACGCATCCTTGAAGCCTCGACCGCTGTCTTTGAAAATGCCGGGAAGGTGGCGGTCTCCTATGGCCCCTTCGTATACTGCATAGAGGAGAAGGACAACGGAAAAGACCTCCATCTTGTCACCACGGCGACAAACCCCGTTCTTGCAAGGCTTGAAAAGGGTGAGATAGGAGGCACAGAGATCGTTAAGATCGTGTTGCCGGGCCTTAGGGAGAAGAGCAGGGAAGGATCGCTCTACCACGTTTTTTCGGCTCCCGAATACGAAAACATCGAGCTCACCTTTATCCCCTATTACACATGGGCGAACCGCGGCGAAGGTGAAATGAGAGTCTGGGTAAGAAGATAAGATTTAAATATGCCACCCCCAAAATATTTTTGCGGGGTGGTTATTTTTTGAGATAAAATGCCGATAAAACCTATAGGGTGTATTATCGGCACGGATCACAAAAACATTTGAAAAAAGACGGGATTATGTATATAATCTTTCTGTTAAGAAATGGGATGATCCGTTTATAACGGGAAAGGACAAAAAATGGTCAGAGGACTCTATACAGCCTGGACAGGCATGCGGACGGAACAGAAGAGATTGGACGTCATCGCGAACAACATTGCAAATGCCGCAACGACAGGCTTTAAAACCGAATATGTAACATCACAGTCCTTTGACGATATGCTTAAGATAAAGGTAAGAGACAGGTCGGAAGACTACGACAGAGACGAGAAGATCGGTAATGTTACGCTGGGCGTAAAGATCGGTCAGGAATACACCGATTACCAGCAGGGCTCCTTAAGAGAAACCGGCAATACCTACGATCTCGCAATAGACGGCAGAGGCTTTTTCAGAGTCAGAGTCGTTGACATAACGGGAAACGAACACATCAGATATACCAGAGCCGGTAACTTTACGATTAATTCCGAAGGCATCATAATGGATATGGACGGCAACAGGCTTCAGGGCGAAGGCGGCGACGTCATTGTTCCCACCGATGCCGCTGACATAAGGATAGATAAGAACGGAGCGGTCTACGCCGACGGTGAATTCATCGACAACGTACCCCTCGTTGATTTTGAAGATTACAAGTATCTGAAGAAATTTGCGGACACCATGTATGAACCCGTGGAAGGAGCCACAGAGGTCGAACAGGCAGGCGGACTCATCAGACAGGGATATCTCGAGCAGTCCAATGTAAATGTTGTGAGACAGATGACGAACCTCATTGTCATCACACGTGCTTACGAGGCCAATCAGAAGGTCATCCAGACCATGGATTCCACCCTCGATCAGGCAGTCAACTCCGTAGGTCGTGTAAGCTGATAGGCATGCTATTACGAAAGAGAGGCAGATAAATGTTACGTTCACTTTGGACAGGCGCTTCGGGAATGATCGCTCAGCAGAACGCCGTAGATACCATTTCCAACAACCTTGCTAACGTAAATACAACAGGCTACAAGAAGGAAACAGTTGAATTCAAGAGCCTGCTCTATACCAAATTACAGACAAAGACAGAGGATAACGAGGGCAATCCCAAGCCCGTCATCGGACAGGTGGGACTCGGCGTAAGGACGGCTTCCGTCACCTCGCGTTTTGTACAGGGAAATATGCTTGCAACAGGTAATGCCATGGATTTCTGCATCGAAGGCAACGGCTTCTTCATGGTGCGTACCGGTGAAGACAGCGTAGCTTACACCCGCGCGGGTAACTTTAACATTTCCCTGGCAGCTGACGGTAACCTGGGACTCAGCGATGCGGACGGCAACCCCATTCTTTCGACCACCGGCGAGCCCATCGAGTTTGAGCCCACCATCAGCACCGCAAATGTTTTCATAGACGATTACGGCAAGTTCTTTTACAGGAACCCCGACGAGACCATAACGGACCTTGAGATCCAGGTAGGACTTGTTCAGTTCAACAACCCTTCGGGACTTGAGAAGCTCTCCGGCTCACTTCTGGCAGAGAGTCCCGCTTCCGGCGAACCCAGACTTGAGTCCGAGGATGACGCATTAAAGACATCCAAGGTGCATTCCGGTTATCTTGAAGCATCCAACGTTCAGACCGTCGATGAAATGGTAAACCTCATCGTCGCACAGAGAGCATACGAAATGAACTCCAAGGTCATCAATGCTTCGGATGAGATGCTCCAGCAGGCAAACAACCTTAGAAGATAACGCTCTTAACGGGAGGTAAGTATGGCTATTTCCATCGGATCCGATTATTTATACGCTCAGCAGGCTAAGAGTTCTTCAACCAAGAGCTCCGTTGACAAGCTCTCTTCCAAGATCTCCGGGCTTTCCGCCGACAGCACGGATGAGGAGCTGATGGCTGCCTGCAAGAGCTTCGAAGAATATCTTGTTGAGCAGGTCGTTAAAAGCACGAGAGAGACTCTTCTCGAGAATAAGGAAGAGAAGAGCAGCGATTATCTGAGCATGTTCGGTGACAAGCTGAACGCCCAGTATGCCAAGCTGATCTCCGAGAACGGACACCTCGGCATCGCTGAAATGCTGTACGACTCCATCAAGCAAAACGGACAATGAACATCAAGGGATACATTTCCAAAATTATATACAGAAGCGAAGAAAGCGGTTATACAGTCATGACTGTCGAGACAGAAAACGAAGAAGTTTGCTGTGTCGGTGCCATGGCTGTTTTTGATGAAGGGGAATATGTCGAAGTCGAGGGCGAGAGCATATTTCATCCTCAGTACGGCGACCAGATCCGTGTCACGAAGATCGAAGCGGTCACCCCGACGGACGCCGCCGATATGGAGAGATATCTTGCAAGCGGTGCCATAAGCGGTATAGGAGCAGCACTTGCGAAGAGGATCGTGAAAAAATTCGGAGACGACACCTTCAGAGTGATGGAGGAGGAGCCGGAACGCCTTTCCGAGGTAAAGGGCATCAGCGAAGCCGGCGCCATGCGTATAGCCGAGCAGTTTCTAAAGAAGCACGAACTCCGTAACGCCATGGTGTTCCTTCAGCGTTTCGGGATTTCCAATGCCCTTGCGGTAAAGATCTATTCCTATTACGGCGAACGTATGTACTCTGTCATCCGGGACAATCCGTATCGCCTCGCCGAGGACATCGCAGGCGTGGGCTTTAAGTCGGCGGATGAGATTGCCATGCGTGCAGGCATAGCGCCGAACGATGATTTCCGTGTGCGGGCGGCACTGTATTACACCCTTTCCGCAAGTACGGGAGCGGGACATGTCTATCTTCCCGAGAACGAACTCATGGAAAAAACGGCGGAGATGATAGACGCCGACAGGGAGCAGATGAGACATCAGCTCGTTTGCCTTTTCAATGACAACAAAGTGGTGATAAAGGATGAGGCGGCGAGAAACGTCTATCTTTCGCCTTTTTACTATATGGAGCTTAATGTCGCGAGGATGCTGTGTGACCTGAACTGTTCCTTTAACATCCCGGATGACAGGATAAAGGAGCGTATAGAAGGAGTTACGAAGGATCTGGACATGGAGCTTGACGAACTGCAGCGCCTCGCCGTTACGGAAGCCGTCAAAAACGGCGTCTTCATCCTTACGGGCGGTCCCGGAACAGGTAAGACAACGACCATCAACGCCATAATACGTTTCTTTGAACGCGAGGGCATGGATGTCATGCTTGCCGCACCCACGGGGCGTGCAGCGAAACGTATGTCCGAGACCACGGGGCAGGAGGCAAGAACGATCCACAGGCTCCTGGAGCTTCAGAAGAAACCCGAAGACAGCGTGACTCCGGGAATGATGGAGTTCGCAAGGAACGAATCCAATCCCCTGGAAGCTGACGCCATCATAATCGATGAGATGTCCATGGTCGACATCTCCCTCATGCACTCCCTCTTAAAAGCGATCACCGTGGGCACGAGAGTCATCCTCGTGGGTGATGTGAACCAGCTTCCCAGCGTCGGACCCGGCAATGTCCTTAAGGATATAATCGCTTCCGAGAGGTTCAAAACTGTGAGACTTGAAAAGATCTTCCGTCAGGCAGCGGAAAGCTCCATCATAGTAAACGCCCACAAGATCAACCGCGGCGAAGAGATATCTCTTGACAACCGGGTGAACAACGACTTCTTTTTCCTTGAGAGACGGGACATAAATGAGATAGTCGAAGGTATCATCTATCTCGTGCAGACCAAGATCTCGGGCTTTGCGGGCGTTTCGCCCTTTGAAGTGCAGGTGCTGACGCCCATGAAGGCGGGAGAACTGGGGTGCGAGAGACTGAATCTCACGCTGCAGAACACGCTGAACCCCGGGGGACGGAGCAAGACCGAGAAGGTCTTCGATAACGGGAAAGTATTCCGCGAAGGCGACAAGGTGATGCAGATAAAGAACGATTACCAGCTGGAATGGGTTATAAAGAGCAGGAGGGGCATCGCCCTTGACACGGGGACGGGAGTATTTAACGGTGACTGTGGCATCATACGCATGATTGACCTTCCTGCGGAGAAGATAACTGTTGAATTTGATGAAGGAAGGCTTGTGGAATATTCCTTCTCACAGCATGACGAGCTTGTTCTGGCCTATGCCGTAACCATTCACAAGTCCCAGGGCAGTGAGTATCCTGCGGTTGTCATGCCGCTTCTCACCGGACCGTCGCTCCTTTTTAACCGCAATGTTCTCTATACGGCGGTGACAAGGGCAAAAAAGTGTGTTACAATAATCGGAAGCTCTGACACCGTGCGTTCCATGATAAGAAACACCATGGAACAGAAAAGATATTCGGGTCTCGAGAGAGCTATCAGGGAGGTACAGGTATGAACAAAACAGCGCTGGTCATTATGGCGGCAGGTATGGGGAGCCGTTACGGCGGCGGTATCAAACAGCTTGAGCATGTGGGGACAAGCGGAGAGATCATCATGGAATACTCGATCTACGATGCTCTCAAGGCTGGGTTTGACAAAATAGTATTCATCACGAGACGGGATCTCTACGATGAATTCAAAAAGATCATAAAGCCTTCGATCTACGAAAAGGCTGAAGTTGAATATGTATTTCAGGAGCTGGACAATGTTCCTGCGGGCTTTACGATACCCGACGGACGTACCAAGCCCTGGGGGACGGGACACGCGGTGCTTTCGTGTCTCGGTAAGATAAATGAGCCCTTTGCGGTCATAAATGCCGATGATTATTACGGCAGCGAGGCATTCAAAGTTATGCACGACCACCTTGCAAACATTGACGTGAACGCACGTCCCATGCCCTTTGCCATGGTGGGTTTCGTTCTCGGGAATACTCTCAGCGACAACGGCAAGGTGACAAGAGGCGTCTGCAAGGTCGGAAAGAACGGCAAGCTCCTTTCGGTTCATGAAACATACGATATATATAAGTCCGGTGACAAGGCCCTTGCAAGGGACGGACAGGGAAATCCCGTTGAGGTCGCTCTCGACGCACCGGTTTCCATGAACATGTGGGGCTGCACCCCCGCTTTCCTCGAGGAACTGAACAGAGGCTTCGGGGATTTCCTTAATGGTATCGGCGGGAATGAACTCAAGGCGGAATACCTTCTTCCCGAGATCATCGGCAGGATGGTTACGGAAGACCTGGCAACGGTGGATGTCCTAAAGAGCGACGACAAGTGGTTCGGCGTTACTTACAAAGAGGATAAGCCCTTTGTTGTGGAGTCATTTAAAAAATTGTACGAAAAAGGGGTCTATCCCAAGGCATTGTTTTAAGTTTTGCCTTGAAGAAACGGCACAAATGTTGTAAAATATAGACAGGATGCATAGGCTTGATATATTATTTCCGCGTTGCTGTCCGATTTGTCTGAAACCTGTCGTTCCGAAAGGCGGTTTTCTACATGAGGCGTGCAAGGCGAAGCTTAAGTTCACGGGCTCCACGTTCTGCTTAAGATGCGGACGGGAGATCGGAGATGATCGTGCGGAGTTCTGCACGTCCTGTAAGCAAAAAGATGTCTTCTTCGACAGCGGGAGATGCTTGCTTGTTTATCATTCCGAAACGGAAAAAACGCTTAAGGTGTTTAAGGATGAAGGGACGGAAGAGTTCGCGGATTTCTTCGGAAGAGCTGCGGCGGAGAAGCTGGGGATGTTCATTGGGGCAGTAAAACCCGATGTTATCGTTCCCGTACCGCTTCATGAGAGCAGGCTCAGGGCGCGTGGCTTCAATCAGGCCGAATTGTATGCGAAAAGTCTTTCAAGGTATGTAGGGATACCCGTTGCGGGACTGCTTAAAAAGACATGCAGGACAAAGGATCAAAAGGGACTTGCAGGGAACGAGAGAGTCAGGAATCTCGAGGGCGCTTTCCGGGTGATCGGTGCTAAGGATACTGTTCCGAAGAAGGTTCTTCTCGCAGATGACATCTATACCACCGGAAGTACCGTGAATGCCTGCGCTGCGGCACTGAAGGCAGCAGGAGTCGAAAAGGTTTACTTTGTTTGTATTGCAGCAGGAACCGTCGATATCTGATATTCGACGGACGAAAACTATGATATGAAAGGGTGATGACTTATGGAGATGAAGAATTGCGCACATTGCGGAAAGATGTTCACGTATATCGGAGGACCGCCGCTCTGTCAGGCTTGCGTCAAGAAGATGGACGAGAAGTTCGAGGAAGTAAAGAAGTACGTTTACGACAACCCGGGCTGCGGCATTCAGGAAGTTTGTGATGCCATGGAGGTTACTTCTCAGCAGATCAGAAAGTGGATCAGAGAAGAGCGTCTTGCTTTTTCCGAGTCTTCGGATGTTGCCATCAACTGTGAGAAGTGCGGAAAGAGGATCCTTACGGGTCGCTATTGCGAGAACTGCAAGAGAGAGGTTATGAACCAGCTCGGAAATGCATCGAGAAAGCCCGAAGCACCCAAGCAGGAGCATAAGAGACAGCCTGAAGGAAATAAAATGAGATTCCTCGATCAATGATCGATCAGAGCCACGCGCGAAACGTGGCTCTTTTTTAGGGGACGGAGGTTTAATGGAATACAAAATGAGGATCATACGGTCGGCAAGAAAGACCGTCGTGATACAGATCACAAAAGAAGGGGAGATCATCGCCCGGGCACCGCGTTTTATGTCCGAGCGCGAGATCATTAAATTTGCCGAGAAACATGGAGACTGGATAGAGAAGAACCTTACACGTATCCTTAAGGATAAGGAGAATGCGAAACCTGCTTTTTCCGACGAGGAACTGCGGGAACTCATCCGGAAAGCCAAAACGGTCATACCGGAAAAGGTCGCCTATTTTGCCGAGATCATGGGAGTGAGCTGGGGCAGGATATCCGTTCGAAAGCAGTCCACCATCTGGGGGAGTTGCAGTATGAACGGGAATCTCAGCTTCAACTGTCTTCTCATGCTCATGCCCGAGGCGGTCATGGACTACGTCATCGTCCACGAACTCGCCCACAGACTGCAGATGAACCATTCGGCCACGTTTTGGGCGGAGGTCGAGAAGGTTATCCCGGATTACAAGACAAGAAGAAGATGGCTCAAAAAGGAGGGCGGACAGTACCTGAACCGCTTGAAACAATAAAAGAGAGTAAAAGGGTAAATTTTGACTAATTGAAGAAAATATGACTAAAATATGGAATAAATAAGGAAAAAGTACTATAATATTTCTGCTAACAAACAGCTATTGTCTAAAAAGATTGACGGAAGGGAAGGTATTTTTTATGCAATCAGACGGCAAAAACCGCGGGCGTTTGAGTATGAGATCGACACTCGTTATGTTCGCTCTCATTCCTATGGTCACACTTTCGGTAATACTGAGCATGGCCATCGTAATGCTGAGCAGAAAAAGGTTGGATGAAGCAAGCAAAAATTCGCTTTATTCGGTTGTAAACGAGATCGGTATCGCATTCGATTACGTTATGGAACTGGGAGAGACCACATTGCAGGATTATGCGACGGCTCCTATTGTTAAGGAGGCGCTGCTGCATCCGAATGATGCCGCAGTTACGGCAAAACTGCAGAAGTATACAGAGGACTATTACAGCAAGCTTGAAGGCTGGGACGGCGTTTATCTTGCGGACTGGAACACCATGGTAATGGCACATCCCAACAAGTCGACGCTGGGAATGATCCTCAGAAAGACCGATGCGGAAAAAGATACGTTGCGTAAGCCGATACTCTCTGCGGGGACAGGGGTGTATAATGTCGGAATACTCACATCTCCCGCATCCGGGAAGCTTGTGGTTTCAATGTATTGTGCGGTAAAGGACGATAACGGCAACCCCATCGGCTTTGTCGGAGGCGGCTTCTATATCGACAATGTCACCGAAAATTTCTCGGATGTTTCGAGCCTTGGCTATGACTCGGCTTATGTATATTATGTCGATAAACAGGGCATTATGCTGGGACATCCGGATCCCGCAAAGATAGGTAACCCTGTCGAGAACGAAGCTGTAAAAGGCCTTGTGGAAAGACTCTCAAAGGGTGAGCATCCCGCACCGGACTGCATTACATACAAATATAAAGGCGTTGACAAATATGCCGCTTACTATGTAGGAACGGCTGAAAGATACATTGCCGTTCTGACGGCGGACAGGAGCGAGGTACTTGCCGCTCTGAACGGACTTGCGGTCACATCTGTGGTTCTGCTTGTGGTCGGCATTGCGGTATTCAGTGCTATGGCTGTCGGATTTGCTGTCATCATCACGCGTCCTTACATCAAGATAACCGCCGCCCTCAATGAACTGAGCAAGGGCGAAGTAAACGTGAAGTGCGATATAAAGTCGATCATCAACGAAACCGTGAGCATGATAAATGCTACGGAGATCCTTAAGGATGCGCTCAACACTTCGATGACGAAGGTGAAGAATTCCGCTGACGATCTGAACGTTGCCATTATAAGTGTGGATGAGAAAGCTGAAAACAATGTCAAGCAGGTTTCCCAGATCAATACGGCTATCGGAGAGGTTGCCGAGACTTCACAGGTTGTTGCGGAAGACGCACAGAAGATCGCTTCTGAGGCGGTGGATCTCGGAGAGCATGTTGACAGACTCAACGGAAATGTCATAATCCTTCACGATGCGTCTCAGACCATCAAGTCGGCAAATGATGAGGCTTCGACCTGCATGAGATCCGTATATGAGAACGGTAATGAGTCCGTTGCGGCAATGCAGCAGATATCTGACAAGATCGCCGAGACAAACAATGCCATTGACAAGATCGGTTCCGCTGTTCAGGCTATCGAATCCATCGCTGCTCAGACCAACCTTCTTTCACTCAATGCTTCCATCGAAGCAGCAAGAGCCGGAGAAGCGGGACGCGGTTTCGCGGTTGTTGCCGACGAGATCAGAGCTTTAGCCGATTCTTCGGCAAATTCCGCAAAGGAGATAAAGCAGATCATTGAGGATGTCATTGCACTCTCCAAGGGAACCGTAGAGATATCCGACAAGGTATTCGAAGTCATCAACAGAGAACAGGCAGATATCGAGACTGCACAGAACAAGTTCAACGTGCTGTCCGAATCCGTTGAATCCTCCATAAACGAGATCGAAGTCATCAGAAAGATGACAAGTGAGCTCAATTCCATCAAGGAAGAGCTTTCCAAGACCACCTCGGATCTCGGAGCATTGTCCGAGGAGCTGGGCGCATCTGCCGAGGAAGTTGCCGCATCCTGTCAGATAGTTACGAATGCATGCAACGAGACACAGAAAGCAGCTCTTGATATGAGCAACACCAACAAGGGAATGACGGAAGCGATAGGTTTCTTTAAGCTGTGATCATTAACCTTAATTGAACATGAATAATAAAAACCTTCACGGCCGTGTGCTGTGAAGGTTTTTTGATGTTCTATATTTCGACTCTTGTGATGCCGTCATCGGAGATTACGATCTTTCCTTCCTTCTGAAGGTGACCGATGGCACGCTTGAATGCGTTCTTGCTGAGGCCGAACTTCGCAAGTATGAGTTCCGGCGAGGTCTTGTCGTGGTAGGGTAGGAAGCCGCCGGCTGCGCAGAGGATATCATATATCTTCTCGCCGTCCGTACCGAGCTCCATATATGCTTTCTCTCTCAGAGCAAGCTCAAGGCGTCCGTCCTCCAGCACCTTTGCAACATGAGCGGATACCGTCATGCCGGGGAGCACCTTTTCGAAGAGGCGATGCTTCGGTATCATCGCAGAATACTTGTCGTCGACAGCAATGTAAGCTCCGAAATTCTCGATGAGTTCATAGCACAGACCGTTCACGATATCGTCCTTCTTGTAAGGAGAGTGGGAAGCCAGCATCTTGTAGACCTTCATCGTTCCGCAGAGCCTGCCGGATTTGTCCGCATAGAGGGATGCGAGCACTTCGTCACCCTTTCTTACGCGGTAGGTCTGCTCCTTAAAGGGCAGGAACAGGTCTTTAACAAGTCCCCAGTCCAGGAACGCACCGATCTGGGTAACGTCCTTTACCGTGAGGCGTTTTACCTCGCCCATCATGAGCTTGGGCTCCGTCGTCGTTGCGATGGGCCTGTCGGAAGAATCCTTATACACGAACACCTTTACCGTGTCGTTCTGCTTGAGTCCGACCGCTTCCTTACGCGGGAGCAGGATATTTTTCGAGTCTATTGTTTCGTTTTCCGGGAGTTCCAAAACAGGGTTTTCTACACCCTCGAATGTGAGATATGCGCCGTGATCCGCGATCTTTGCGACGCGCAATGTTTGAATGCGTCCTAAATAAAACATAGTTTTTCCGTCCTTTTTGGTATTTTTGTGAGAGGTGTTATACCATGTCAAAGGATGTTTGTCAACAAGGAACCCCCATTCCTTTATTTTTATTTTTGTTGAAAAAGTGCCGACCGTGTCATACAATCATTATGTATGCGGCCGAGTTACAAAGGGGGCGTTATTCATCCCCGACGGCGCATGAGCTTATATTTTGACTGAATGAGGTGGTTGTGTTGAAAACCGTTAGTGACCAGAAAAAGATCGATATTGTTAATATAGCGCTTCTTGCAAGCTTTGGCTTTATGACACTGCTTAAGGTCGTGCTGAGTCTTGTGCCCGGGGCGGCAGAGCTGTTTTCGAATTATGTGCTGAACATCATCGTTAGCCAGAGCATTACGGTATTTCCCTTTGTGGCTGCGTTTGTTTATTGCGGGACGAATATTCCGAAGGAATTCAGGATAAAGAAGATGGCGAAGGGAAATTATGCTTTGTGCATCCTTTTCGCTCTTCTTGTGCAGCCGGTGCTGCGGTTCATAAATGCGCTCTCGCTCTGCTTTACGGGTAATGAGACGAGCGACATGATCCTTGATATATCCGAGAGCATCCCTTTTGCGGCTGCCCTCTGTCTTACAGCTATCCTCCCCGCAATAGTGGAAGAAACGATATTCAGGGGGAGTGTTTACAGGACTTACAAAAAGGCGAATCCTGCCCGCGCAGTGCTGCTTTCCGCATTCCTTTTCGGGCTCATGCACGGTAATCTCAATCAGTTTCTGTATGCGTTTGCCATGGGCATTATAGGCTGCCTCCTCATCGAAGCCTCGGGCTCTGTCATATCGAGCATGATAGTGCATTTTATATCGAATGCCCTTTCGGTATCCGCGATATATGCGCTTCCGAAGCTTTACGAATATCTTAAGACGGCGGTGGGCGTGTATGAAGAGATGGGAATGACCGATGTAGCCGAGTATATCGAATACAACTACGGGGATTTAACCCTTTCGGGACAGGAATGGCTGCAGCAGATGATCAAGAGTGCCGATGAGGTTGAGATCACGCTGGGCTTTGTATTTATGAATTACCTGCCCTCCGCCATAGTCTTCGGCTTCCTTGCAAGCCTCATCCTTAAAGCAATAGCGAAGAACGGCGGCAACTGGAGCATATTCAGTGCCTCCTACCTTGGAGCGGACAGCGTGCCCGTGGAAAAAGAGACCAAGGGACCTTACGATACGGAAATGACGACCTCTCTCGACGAGAACGAAGGCGACGGGTCGTTAAAGATACTTACGATACCCCTTATGATCACAATAGCGATGGGAGTCCTCATGATGTTCATCTACGAGACTCTTAAGCTTTTGCCTCAGTTAAAGTAGGAAAGGAGTTACAATATGAGAGACCTTATTATCATCGGAAGCGGTCCTGCGGGACTTGCTGCAGCAATATACGCTAAGAGAGCGGAACTTGACTTTATAGTGATCGAAAAAGAAGCCATAAGCGGCGGACAGATCATAAACACCACCGAGATCGACAACTATCCCGGACTCTATCACATCGGAGGCTTCGATCTCGGCATGAAGTTCAGAGAGCATGCGGATGCTCTCGGCGCCGAATTTGTGGAAGGAAATGTGGTGGAGTTTACCCGTACCGACGAAAAAGTCACCGTAAAGCTTGAAAATGGAGAGACTTACGAAGCTAAGACCGCAATCATAGCAGGCGGAGCAAAGCACAAAGAGCTCGGTGTGCCCGGAGAAGAAAGGCTCAGGGGTGCGGGAGTGTCTTACTGTGCTACCTGTGACGGCGCATTCTTTAAGAAAAAGGTTACCGTTGTGAACGGCGGAGGTGATGTTGCCGTAGAGGACGCTCTCTTCTTAAGCCGTCTCTGTGCCAAAGTTTATCTCGTTCACAGAAGAGATGAGTTCCGCGCGGCGAAGACTCTCGTGACCGCGGCGAAGAAGGCTGAGAACATCGAGTTCGTCCTTGATTCCGTCATAACGGAGATAAAGGGTGATCAGAAGACCGAAGGCATTACGGTTAAGAATGTCAAGACCGGTGAAATAAAAGAACTCGCGGCAGACGGCGTATTTATCGCGGTGGGAATGCTGCCCGAGTCGGAAATTTACAAAAATGCCGTTGAAACTGACGAAAAAGGCTATATAATAGCCGATGAAACAGGTAAGACCTCCGCGCCGAACGTTTTCGCAGCGGGAGATATAAGGACCAAGGCTTTAAGACAGGTCATCACTGCGGCAGCCGACGGGGCCAACGCAGTGACGAGTGTCGAAAATTATCTTCATGAGCTGGGCTGATGATCATTTCAGCGCCAGTTCCGCGAGCCTTGCGCATCCGAGTATACCCTGGTTGTCGTTAAGGCTTGCGGGAACGATATAGTCGTCAAGGTTTGCGGTCTCATTCGTGTTTATGTAACCGTTAAGGAGTTCCGCCGTCTTCTTCCGGATCAGAGGGAAGAGCTGTTCCTGATGCATTACGCCTCCTCCGAGAACGATCTTCTTGGGGGAGAGTATCATTATATAGTTCACAAGTGCTTTTGCGATGTATTCCGCTTCAAGCTCCCATACTTCGGGGATATCCCTGAGCTCTTTGGCTGAGCGGCCGTATCTCTTTTCGATGGCGGGACCTGCGGCAAGACCTTCGAAACAGTTCTTGTGGTAAGGGCAGTTGCCGGCAAAAGTGTCCTTCGCATTCTGCGAGAGCAGGATGTGACCCGCTTCGGGATGAAGCATTCCGTGCAGAAGCTTCCCGTTTGTAAGAACACCTACACCGACTCCCGTACCGATGGTTATATATATTCCGTCGGATATGCCCTTCATGCAACCGAAGGCGGCTTCGCCGAGAGCGGCGGCGTTTACGTCCGTGTCAAAGCCTGCGGGGATGCCCAGGGCCTCCTTAAAGGCACCGAGGATGTTATAATCTCTCCAGGCGAGCTTAGGCGTGGATGTGATATAGCCGTAGGTCGGCGATGCTTCGTCCAGATCTGCCGGACCGAAGGTACCTATGCCTATGGCGTCGGGGTGTCTCTCTTTAAACCAGTTTATCAATACGGGCATGGTCTTGTCTGGCGTCTCCGTAGGGAATGACGCTCTTTCTTTGACCTCGCCTTTTTCATTTACGATAGCCGTGACCATTTTGGTGCCGCCGGCTTCAAGTGCTCCGTACAACATGTGATACTCCTTTTTGAAACGTGTATCTCGTTTCCTGCGATTGCGATTGTATCATAAAGAACCGGAAAAGACTATATCAATTAATTTAAAAACTCAGTAACTCTGAAAGGATAGATCTATGGACAGCTACACGGGCTTTTCCTCGTGTTACGAGAAATTTATGGATAACATCCCCTACGACAAGTGGGCGGAATACATAGTGACCCTGCTTAAAAAATTTGGTGTGAACGACGGTCTTGTATGCGAACTGGGCTGCGGCACGGGAAGTATCACGAGAAGACTCGCGAAGGCGGGCTACGACATGATAGGCACAGATATATCGGAAGACATGCTGGAAGTCGCGATGTACGATCACATGGACGAGAATAACGGTATCCTCTATCTCAATCAGGACATGAGGGAGACGGAGCTTTACGGCACGGTGAACGCTTTTGTCTGCGTCTGTGACAGCATAAATTATCTGCTTTCTGAAGAGGATCTTATAAAGACTTTCCGTCTTGCTAACAATTATCTCGAGGCGGGGGGAGTATTCATCTTTGATATGAAGACTGAGTACGAGTTCGGAACGAAGATGGGTAACCGCACCATCGTCGATAACAGGGAGGACGGCACCCTCATATGGGAGAACAGATATGATCCCTTCACGAAAGAGAACAGATACGATATTACGATCTATGATCTCATTTCGGACGAAGAAGGATTATTCGAACGTATAGATGAGACCCATATCCAGAAAGCCTACGCCCCGGAGCTGGTTAAAGAGCTTCTTGCAAAAGCGGGCATGGAATTCGTTGCGGCTTACGATGCCTTTACATTCGACAGTCCGAAAGCAGATAGCGAAAGAATATATTATATAGCTCGTGAAAAGAGACAGGAAGGGAAATTATATGTATAACGATTACATAATAAGAGGAACAGCGGCAGACGATCAGGTGCGTTTCTTTGCCGCGACCACCAAAAACCTCGTTGAAGAGGCGAGAAAAGCGCATAACACAAGCCCCGTAGCCACGGCTGCTCTCGGAAGACTCATGACCGGGGCGGCAATGATGGGCAGGATGATGAAGGGCGATGACGACCTTCTTACTTTGATAGTTAAGGGTAACGGCCCCATAGGCGGCATCACCGTGACCTCCGATGCTCTGGGGCGCGTTAAGGGCTATGTGGACAATCCGAACGTCATCATCCATGCCAAGGAGAACGGTCATCTCGATGTGGGGGGAGCTGTAGGAAGCGGTTTTCTTCAGGTGATACGCGATACGGGACTCAAAGAGCCCTATGTGGGTCAGACAGATCTCATATCCGGTGAGATCGCGGAAGACCTTACCGTTTATTTTGCCACATCGGAACAGGTTCCTTCAGCGGTGGGTCTCGGCGTTCTCATGTCCAAGGACAATACCGTTAAGCAGGCGGGGGGCTTCATCATTCAGGTCATGCCCGATGCTTCCGACGAAGTGATCTCGCAGCTTGAAAAGAAGCTTACAGAGGTCACGGACATTTCGGGACTTCTTGACGAAGGCATGAGCCCCGAGGAGATAATTGGCTATGTTATGGAAGGCATGAATCCGGAGATCCTTGAAACGACTGCAGCCGGCTTCTTCTGTAACTGCTCCAAGGACCGCATCTCCCGCGTACTTGCGGGTCTCGGAAGGAAGGATCTTGAGGACATCGTTGCGGAAGGCAAGGATATCGAAGTGAACTGTCATTTCTGCGAAAAAACCTACAAGTTCTCTCCGGACGAACTCCGCGAGATACTTGAAAACGGCTGATGCGCGGGCTCTTCTGAACAGTAGCATTAGTTAAACTAATTTTACAAAAGAAAGCAGTAAGATATACTATTCACTGTGTGAAAATAACTAAAGGAGACTGTGATCCGATGGTTTCATCCTGTGATTTTAACGAACTCCATGAGGAATGCGGTGTATTCGGCGCCTATGATCTAAAGGGCGGCGATGTTGCCCCTTCCATCTATTACGGACTGTCCGCTCTGCAGCACAGAGGTCAGGAAAGCTGCGGTATCGCCGTAAGCGACACCAACGGTCCCGCCGATCTTGTGAAGAGCGTCCGCGATATGGGGCTGGTGAACGAAGTCTTTACCGCCGACAAGCTGAATGCGCTGAAAGGCAACTTAGGTGTCGGTCATGTCAGATATTCCACGGCGGGCGGCAGCGTGAGAGAAAATACACAGCCGCTTGTCATAAATTATATAAAGGGTACGCTGGGACTTGCCCATAACGGCAATCTCGTAAACGCGCCGGAGCTGAGGCGTGAGCTTGCCCGAACCGGTGCGATCTTCCAGACCACCATAGATACGGAGGTCATCGCCTATCTCATAGCCAGAGAACGTCTTAACGCGCCGTCCGTCGAGGGTGCCGTAAGGAATGCCATGGCGAAGCTTAAAGGCGCTTTTTCACTTGTGATAACAAGTCCGAGGAAGCTGATCGGCGCAAGGGATCCCTGGGGATTCAGACCTCTTTGCATAGGAAAAAGGGACAATACATGGTTCCTCGCTTCCGAGACCTGCGCGCTCGACAGTGTCGATGCGGAATTTGTCCGGGACGTGGAGCCGGGAGAAATCGTTACGATAACCTCCGACAACAGGCTTCTTTCCGAAAAAGCTGATGCTGACTGCAAAGCGGCTCATTGCATATTTGAATATATTTATTTCGCAAGACCCGACAGTAGGATTGATGATGTGTCGGTATATGCTTCAAGGATAATGGCGGGAAGGATACTTGCCCAGACCGATCCCGTCGAAGCGGATATAGTTACGGGTGTTCCCGATTCCGGTAATGTTGCCGCCATGGGCTTCGCCCTTGAAACAGGCATCCCCTACGGCATGGCTTTCGTTAAGAACAGCTACGTCGGCAGGACCTTCATAAAGCCCAAACAGTCGTCGAGAGAATCCGGCGTAAGGATCAAGCTGAACGTCCTTAAAGACGCCGTAAAGGGCAAGAGAGTCGTCATGGTCGACGATTCCATAGTAAGAGGAACCACCTCCGCGCGTATCGTAAAGATGCTGAAGGACTCCGGCGCCAAGGAAGTCCACGTAAGGATCTCTGCGCCGCCTTTCCTGTTCCCCTGCTATTTTGGAACGGACATCCCCAGTTCCGAGCAGCTCATCGCCCATAAGCATTCCATTGAAGAGATCAGGAAGATAATCGGAGCGGATTCCCTTGCCTTCCTTGATGCCACAAGACTTTCGGAGCTTGTGGAGGGCAAATTGGATTATTGTGACGCATGCTTCACCGGGAAATATCCGGTAGAACCCCCTGCGGAAGATATAAGAGGACTTTGATATGGCTAAAGATATTTATACATCACCCCTTTCACAGAGATACGCGAGCAAGGAGATGCAGTACATCTTCTCCCCCGACATGAAGTTCAGGACCTGGAGAAAGCTCTGGATCGCCCTTGCTGAGAGCGAGAAGGAACTGGGCTTAAACATTACCGACGAACAGATCGAAGAACTTAAGAGCCATGCGGAGGACATAAACTACGACGTTGCGGAGGCAAGAGAAGCGGAAGTACGTCACGATGTCATGAGCCATGTATACGCCTACGGCGTTCAGTGCCCCAAGGCAAAGCCTATCATCCATCTGGGAGCCACCAGCTGCTATGTTGGTGACAACACGGATATCATCGTGATGACCGAAGGACTGAAGCTTGTAAGAAAGAAGCTCATAAACGTTATTTCCGAGCTTGCTTTCTTCGCTGACAGATATAAGAGCCTGCCTACACTTGCGTTCACACATTTCCAGCCCGCGCAGCCCACGACCGTGGGAAAGAGAGCGACACTCTGGATGATGGAACTTCTTCTGGATCTTGAGGATCTTGACCATGTTCTGGGTTCCATGATGCTCCTGGGCTCAAAGGGAACAACGGGTACACAGGCAAGCTTCCTTGAACTTTTTGAAGGCGATTACGAAAAGGTAAAGGAATTGGACAAAAAGATCGCCGAAAAGATGGGCTATGCCAAGTGCTTCCCCGTTTCCGGTCAGACCTATTCCAGAAAGACGGACACGAGAGTGTGCAACGTTCTTGCGGGAATAGCCGCAAGCGCTCACAAGTTCTCCAACGATATCAGACTTCTCCAGCACCTTAAGGAGATCGAAGAGCCCTTCGAGAAGAACCAGATCGGCTCCTCGGCAATGGCTTACAAGAGAAATCCAATGAGAAGCGAGCGTGTTGCTTCTCTTGCAAGATACGTGATGGTAGAGACCATGAACCCCGCCATCACATCCGCTACCCAGTGGTTCGAGAGAACCCTTGACGATTCGGCCAACAAACGACTTTCCGTTCCCGAAAGTTTTTTGGCTATTGACGGAATCCTCGATTTGTACTTAAATATAGTGGATGGTCTCGTGGTATATGATAAGGTTATCGAGAAGCACCTTCGCGCGGAACTCCCCTTCATGGCGACAGAAAACATCATGATGGATGCGGTTAAGAACGGCGGCGACAGACAGGAGCTTCACGAAAAGATCAGACAGTTATCCATGGAAGCGGGCAAAAATGTCAAGGTGAACGGACTTGACAACAATCTTCTCGAACTGATCGCAGCCGATCCGGCTTTCGGCATGGACGAAGAGAAGCTTGCCGAATGTATGGATCCTTCACGTTATACGGGATGTGCGGCTATGCAGACGAAGGAATTCCTTGACGGGGTCATCGCACCATTATTGAAGGAAAATGCGGATATCCTCGGAATGAAGGCCGAGATAAACGTCTAAGCTACAAATGAGTAAAAAAACAAAGATTAAGATCATAACAGGCGCAGTGCTGCTGACCGTTTTGGGAGTGGCACTGCTTTTGATGTCACGGCACAAAGCCTACGGCGAGAATCTGGAAGTCGTTAAGCAGGCATCTTCCCTTTCCGAAGGGGAAGTCATGCTTGTAATGGACAACGAAGTCGATACGCTTAAAGGCCTCAAAAAGGAGGACACGATCTATCTTCCCTACAGCCTTATCGCAGAGAAGCTTAACAACGGCTTTTACGATGACGAGACCGAAGAAGACAGATCACTCACATACGTGCTTCCGGGTGAGATAATAAGGCTATTCCCCAACAGTAAGTACTATATGAGTAACGATGAACAGGTTTATACGAAGAAGCCCGTCTATCTTAACGAAAACGGTGTAAACTATTTGGAAGTCGGCTTTACCGACAAGCTTTCCGAGTTCTCTTACGAGTACTACACCGATCCCGACAGACTTGTCATTCATTATCAGTGGATAGATTTCCTCTATTACACCATGAAGGATGAGACGCCCGTACATGTGTCGCCGGATGTCAGGAGCGGCATCACCATGAAGCTGGATACCGGGGCAAAGGTCAGATATATCGGCGGCTACGGCAACCACAAGAACGATTTTATCAAGATCATGACCCATGACGGTCAGTTCGGATATATCCAGAGGAAGCATCTGGATTCTTCCCTGCATGAATATCAGGCGTCCGACTATGTCGAGCCCGAAGAACAGCACCTGCTCTACGACGAAAAGATCAAGCTGGGCTGGTGGTATGTTGCCAGCCGTGTCGGAAACTATACATACGAGGAGAGCACCAAGGAAGCCTCCGGCATGAACGTCATTTCCCCCACATGGCTCTCTCTTGCGGATAACGACGGCAATATCAATTCCTTTGCGGATCAGAAATATGTAAGTCGCGCCCATGATGACGGATACAAGGTGTGGCTTATGGTGGATTTCCCCGACGGTGTTGTAAGCCCTCATCAGAACCTTTCGCGTAACTCGGCACGCGACACTCTTATAAAAAATCTTGTGGAAGAAACGCTTAAAGTGGGAGCGGACGGCATCAACATCGATTTTGAGGCACTTTCCGTGCAGACGGGCGTGCATTTCGTGCAGTTCATAAAGGAACTCTCGGTGCGCTGCCATCTTGCGGGGCTCGTGCTTTCGGTAGATAATCTTGTCCCTTCCGCAAGAACGGCTCACTATGATATCGGTTCGCAGGCTAAGTTTGCGGACTATATCATCATCATGACCTATGATGAACACTATGCCGCAAGCAAAGAGACGGGATCCGTGGCATCCATAGGCTTCGTGAGAAAAGCGATCACGGATACGGCGAAGGTATGCGACAGATCGCGTATCGTCATGGGCATACCCTTCTATACAAGACTTTGGAAAACAACAAACGGCGAGATCTCGTCCGAGGTATACACGTTAAAGAATGAGGAGAGCTTCATAAAAAAGAACAAGCTCACTCCCAAGTGGGACGAAGAGACCTGCCAGAATTACATCGAATATACACAGAACAGCACGGTTTACCAGATGTGGTGCGAGGATGAGGCTTCCATCGCCTACAAGTGCGCCGATGCGGTGAGCGGTAACCTTGCCGGTGTCGCCTGCTGGAGACTGGGCTATGAGAAGAACGACGTCTGGGCAGTGATAAATAAGTATATGCAACAGTAACGGATGAAGGTGATCTTTTGGAAACAAAGGTTATAAAGATTGACAGAAAAAACATATCTAAGGAATCCTTTAAGGAAGCGGGAGATATCATAAATGCGGGCGGACTTGTGGCTTTTCCCACGGAGACCGTCTACGGACTCGGCGGTAACGCACTGGATCCGGAAGCATCGAAGAAGATATATGCCGCCAAGGGGCGCCCTTCGGACAATCCTTTGATCGTTCATATCGCGGATGCGAAGGATATAGAGAAGCTGGCGGTGGATATCCCCGATCTCGCATGGAAGCTTGCGGACAGGTTCTGGCCCGGTCCCATGACCATGATACTTAAAAAGGCTGATATCGTTCCCAAGACTACCACAGGCGGGCTTGACACCGTTGCCATACGCCTTCCTTCCGACGAGATAGCGCGTACGCTTATACGAGAGTCGGGCTGCTTCATAGCAGCGCCCTCCGCCAATTCTTCGGGACGTCCGTCCCCCACGAAGGCGGAACATGTTATCGAAGATCTTTCCGGGAAGATCGAAATGGTGATCGACGGAGGTTCATGCGATATCGGACTGGAGTCATCCATCATCGATCTCAGCGGGGACAAGCCGCTCATACTGCGTCCCGGTTTTATCACGCGGGAGGATTTTGAATCGGTGGTTGCAAACGTGGAATACGACAGGGCGGTGATTGCAAAGACTCCCGACAGGAATATCGTTGCCAAGGCTCCCGGCATGAAATACAGGCACTACGCCCCCAAGGGCTCGATCACGATAGTTGAGGGCGATGCAGAAAAAGTCGCGGAATACATTAACAAAGAGACCGCGAAAAGTGAAGCGGAAGGCGTCGCGACCGCTGTCATCTGTTCCGACGAGAACAGGGGAAGATACACCTGCAAAAAGATCTACGATCTTGGCTCCAGAGCCCGCGATAAGGATATAGCCGCAGCGCTTTTCGATGTTTTAAGAAGACTTGACAGCGACGGCATCAGCGTGATCTATGCGGAAAGCTTCGACGAGCTCAGGCTCTCACAGGCGATAATGAACCGTTTGCGTAAGGCAGCGGGTTACAATACGGTTAAGGTTTGATGAAAAGAGGTAAAAGGATATGATAGCACTCGGATGTGACCACGGCGGTTTTGAACTCATGCAGGAGGTCAAGAAGCATCTTAAAGAGAGAGGCATAGAATACAGGGATTTCGGTACGGATTCCACAGCTTCCTGCGATTACCCGGTATATGCGAAGGCGGTAGCAAAAGCGATCCTTTCCGGCGAATGCGAGAAGGGCATACTTATCTGCGGAACGGGTATAGGCATATCCATAACCGCCAACAAATTCAAGGGGATACGTTGTGCACTCTGCCACGACTGTTTCTCGGCAGAAGCCACCAGACAGCATAATGACGCCAACATCCTCGCAATGGGCGGTCGCATCATCGGACCCGGCCATGCATTAAAGGTGGTCGATACTTTCCTCGACACGCCTTTCTCGAATGAAGAGCGTCATAAGAGAAGAATTTCTATGATTGAAGATTAATACGGAATGACATACTGATCGCTTTTAAAGTCGATCTGACCGTACCTGCCGTAGAGCAGACGGAGATAATCTTTTGCCGTATACAGCGCCTTGTCCGCCATTTCTGACGTGATGAGGCGATTTTTTCTTGCGTCCGCAAGCTCATCTAGATCGGCGACTTCGATGAGACCGTTGGGATTGACTATGATGTCGATGAGGAGATCCTGGAAGACTATGGGACGGAAGCCTTGGATACCTCCCTGGAGAAGATAGATGTCCGCGCCGTTACGCAGCTTGCAGGCGTTGTCAACCTCCAGAGCTTCCGGTCCGCATTCGGTCACGATGTCGCAGTACCAGTGCAGAAATTGCCCCTGATTATCAATTATCTTTGATATCTTGATGCCTTTTTTTCTGTAGTAGGTTGACATTCCGCCCGAAAAATCGTTCCGCGGTTTAAGGGAATGCCAGCGGGTAACGATCTTTTCGTCATTGTATGCCAGGATCTCGTCATCCTTGAGCCAGGTGAGCTCGTTGGGGATGAAGCGACGGCGGAAAAGAGCGATCTGTTCGGACATAAGGACTCCTTTTCTTTCCCCTTCGGGGGGTGCACAACTTTATTTTCTCCAGGTGCTGGGACTTATTAGAAGCAGCATGGGTATTATTTCAAGTCTTCCGAAAAGCATGTCGAATATCATAACGATCTTGGAAGTGGAGGAGAACATCGAAAAGCTGTCTCCCACACAGATATCGCCGAGACCGACTCCGATGTTGTTGTAGGTCGACATAACAGCGGCGAAGGTCGTGGTGTAATCAAATCCGTCAAGGGATATGATCAGTGCCGATAAGGCAAGGATAAACACATAAGTGATGAAAAGTCTGTTGGTGGAGGCAAGCACTTCCTCGGAAACCGCTTTGCCGTCCGATTTGATGGTGGTCACACGGTTGGGATGGATCTGCTTTCTTACGTCTCGTCCGATCTGCTTTGCAAGGAGCATGATCCTCGCCACCTTAAAGCCGCCGCCCGTGGAACCGGCACAGCCGCCGACGAACATGAGGGCGAAGAAGATGACATGTGTGAATACCGGCCATTCACCGAAATCCGTGACCGTATAACCGGTGGTGGTCATAAGAGATGCGCAGGAGAAGAATACGTTTATCACATTCTTTCCGAGACCGTAGCCCTTTACGGCAAGGTCAAAAAGCATCAGGATGACTGCGCCGAAGTATATGCCGAGGTACCATTTGATCTCATCCAGCTTGAAGGCTTCCTTTATACGCTTCATGAGAAGCAGGTAGTAGAAGGAGAAGTTGAGACCGAACAGCATCATGAATATCGTTGTGATGATCTTTACATAGTCGGAGAAGGATGCCACAGAGTCGTTAAGCACTCCGAAGCCGCCTGTTCCGGCAGTTCCCAGGGTATGACATATACTCTGGAACACTGTTATTGAAGGATCGAAAACTATGAGGAGGAATTCCGCAAGCGTAAGGAGAATGTACAGTCCGTAAAGGATAAGGGCTGTCTTCTGAGCCTTCGGAACAAGCTTGCTCACGGTTGGACCCGGGCTTTCCGCCTTCATGAGTGACAGAGGCGAGCCGCCTGCCATGGGCATGATCGCCAAGATGAATACAAGTACTCCCATGCCTCCCAACCAGTGGGTAAAGCTTCTGAAGAAAAGGTTGCAGTGGAGCATGGCTTCCACATCGTTCATTATGCTGGCTCCCGTCGTCGTAAAGCCTGATACGGTTTCAAAGAGAGCATCGAGGTAGTTCGGGATGTCCTTTGTGAGCCTGAAGGGAACGGCGCCGATAAGACTCATTACGATCCAGCTTAAGGATGTGGCAACGAAGCCTTCTTTGCCGTAGAAACCTTTGGAGAGGGCACCCTTCGGTGCAAGGACCTTAACGGTGAGAAGCCCCAGCAGCATGCATATCACGCCTGTTACGAGATAGATGAGAGCTGCGGGATATTCCCCGTATATGAGACCCACGAGAGCCGGGAGAAGGAAGAAGACGCCTTCCATTCCGACCACGAAGCCGAGTATTCTTAAAACACCTTTCAGATTCATGGCTACTTCCTTAATTCAGTATGTCGGTAATATCTTTAAGTCCTTTTATGGTCGTAACGATGACCACCGTATCGTTGAGCTGCAGGGTGTCGCTTCCGGAAGGAGTGATGATCTTCTTTCCGCGCACGATGGCCGCCACAAGGATCGAGGGCTTGATGGACAGATCGGTAAGAGGGGTGTTGAGCACGGCGCTTTCTTCCGAAATTGAAAACTCAAGAGCTTCGACCTGGCCGTCCATGAGCTCGTAAAGAGCTTCTACGTTGGAACCGCGGGCACTGCCCATGGAAGCGCGCACATGCTGAAGGATGTATTCGGCGGTGAGCTCTCTCGGAATGACTATGCTGCCGAGGGGGAGAGAAGCGATGATCTCGTCCTTCTGCAATTTCTGTATTCTTGTAATCTGCTTGCAGTCCGGAGCCACCTTGTTGGCATAGAGCGAAAGGAAGATGTTCTCTTCATCCACCGTTGTGAGGGCAACGAAGGCATCCATGCTCTCGAGACCGTTCTCGAGAAGTGTGTCGCGGTTTTCCGCATCGCCGTTTATTATCTCGACTCTCGAAAGCTGGGAACTTAAAAGTTCACAGCGTTCGCGTCTGAATTCTATGATCTTTACGTTGATACCGGCATCGGAAAGCATCTCGGCGAGATAATAGCCCGTTGTACCGCCGCCGGCGATCATTACGTTTTTGATGGATTTAAGAGATGTATTGCTTACTGCGTTGTAGAAGTTCGATATATATGACTTCGGAAGGATGACAGATATCATGTCGCCTTCGGAAAGCTCCGTGTTTCCGTTGGGGATGGATACGTTGCCGTCATGAACGAGTATGCAGATCAGGACTTTGCGGTCAAATTTCTTGGAGACCTCATAGACCTTCAGACCGTTCAGCACGGAATCGTGGGTGACCTCAACCTTGAGGAGCTCTATACGCCCGTTGGCGAAGGAATCCACTTCCAGGGCGTTGGGTATGCTGATAAGACTGTATATCTCCTTTGCGGCGGCAAGTTCGGGGTTTATTACCATGGACATGCCGATGGCGGTCTTAAAGAAGTTGCGCTCCGGGAGATACTCGGGCTTTCTCACGCGTGCTATGGTCGAGCAGTTGGGGTTGGCCTTCTTTGCGATCATGCAGCTGATCATGTTCATCTCGTCTTCGCTTGTTACCGCGATCAGGAGATCGGCATTTTTCACACCCGCTTCCTTAAGTGCGGCAAAGGTTGTGCCGTTTCCTACAACCGCCTGTACATCGAGGTTGGCAAGGGCCGGCGCCAGCTTGTTTTCGTTTGAATCGACGAGAGTTACGTCATGATCTTCTTTTGAAAGATGCTCGGCGATGATGTAACCCACGCGACCGCATCCCACTATGATAACGTTCATTCATTCTTCCTTTACAAGATTTGTTGGAGTTGTTCTGGTATATTTTTTTCAGTTTACACGTACACAGTAACTTTTCAGATGATTATATCACTCGTGAAGGCGTTAGGCAATAATCCGTAAAAGTATCGTAAAAAGCTACGCCTATTAACAAAATTTTTATAACATTTTTCAGCAAAGTGTGTTAGAATCACTATGTATGCATATTTCCTGTTTTTTGACACTTTCGGAGGACTGATTGAAGAACACCCTCGGCAAATCTCTTACAATGCTCCTGCAGGTCGGGATAACCATGATGGTTCCCATATTTCTGTGTGTGGCGCTTGCGGTGTGGCTCGATTCGCTCCTCGATACGGTTCTGTTCATGCCGATATTCCTGGTGCTTGGTATCGGAGCGGCATTCAGGAATGCCTGGCTTCTCGTAAAGAGCTACACGAAGAACGACAGATCGACGGAGAGCCGTGCCAACGAAGAGATCAGAAGACTTAAGGAAGAGCGCGGGGCAAAAAAGAGGGACGGAAAATGACGGGAAAATTACAGGAAGTGCTTTCCGACAAGGGGAAAAGAACAGCGTTTGATCTTATCGTCGGAATTGTCCTGGCAGATATTCTTGCATTTCTCTTGGGGCTTGCGGTGCATTGTTTTTTTGATTTCGGGATAAGGGCGTACGGACTCGGACTTCTCTTGGGAATGATCGTTGCGGTCTTTATGACGGTTCATATGTACAAGGTCCTTGAAAGGGCCGTGCTGTGCGATAAAAAGCATGCGAAGAGAAAAACAAAGCTGGGAGCTTTGGCGAGAATGGCGGTAATGGCTGCGGCTCTCGCCGTTTCGGCACTTTTCCCGGAGATACTTTCTCTGGTGGGAGTATTCTTAGGTATTTTTGGTTTGAAGATTGCGGCGTTGTCTCAGCCGTTGATCGATAGATTTATTTCTAAATTCGTGAAGAAGGAGGAATAGAAAGTGGTTTTAGCAGGGAACGCGACCCGGATCGCAAGTGTACTGGCCGCGACATCGCAGGCAGCTGCCGAAGAAGAGGAACTGCAGCTCGGTGTCAACGGTCTGATAAAACTTAACATCTTCGGGTATACGGCTTGGATCACCACGACCCACGTCAATCTTCTGATCGTTCTGGTTGTCATCTGCATTCTCGCATTGATAGCCAACAGAAAGATAAAGAAGATGGATGAGGATTCGGTACCAGGTCCATTCCTGAACATTGTCGAGACGATCGTCGAACTCATTGACAGCCTGACAAGGAGCAATATGGGTGAGAAACACGGCGGGAAGTTTTCCAATTACATCGGAACGCTTTTCGTTTATCTCGTGTGTGCCAATCTTGCCGGATTGTTCGGACTCAGGGCACCTACGGCAGATTACGGTGTGCCTCTCGGACTTGCCTTGATCACATTTGGCATCATCCACTACAACGGCTTCAAGTATGAGAAAGTCGGACACATCACAAAGCTGTTCAAGCCTGCGGTACTCACCCCCATCAACATCATCGGCGAGATCGCAACGCCCATGTCAATGTCATTGCGTCTTTTCGGAAACGTAATGAGCGGCACCGTAATGCTCGGACTTCTTTACGGATTGCTTCCGAAGCTTTTGAAGCTGTTCATCTGGCCCGCATTCGGTTTTCTGCATGCATACTTCGATGTGTTCTCGGGTGCCATCCAGTCTTACGTATTCGTCATGCTGACGATGGTATTCACGGCACAGTGCTTCGGAGAAGAGAATTAAAAAGACTTTTTTGAAAAAGAAAAATAATTAGGAGGAACAACTTATGAGTAATATCACAGACAGAGGATTAATTTTGGCTTGTTCGGCTATCGGCGCAGGTATCGCAATGATTCCCGGTATCGGACCCGGTATCGGCCAGGGAATTGCAGCAGGTCTCGGTGCAAATGCCGTAGGACGTAACCCCGGAGCAAAGGGTGACATCATGTCTACGATGCTTCTCGGACAGGCAGTTGCCGAAACAACAGGTCTTTACGGTTTCGCAACAGCCATCATCCTTATGTTCGCTAACCCGCTCATCGGAAAGCTTTGATCCCCGAAGGGAACAATAAATTAACATAAGGAGGCCGAAATGTACCATTTGGTTATATTGGATAGTACTGTTGATAACAGGATTTTCGGACTCGATTTTCAATTGGGCTTTGATGCATTTGTACAGATGCTCGCCGTAGGCTTCCTGTTCTTCTTCCTTTCCTATATCCTGTGGAACCCCGCAAGAGAGCTTTTAAACAAGCGTAAGGAAAAGATCAGGAACGAGATGGAGACCGCGAAGGCCGACATGGCTACAGCAGAGTCTTTAAAGAGCGAATACGAGAAAAAGCTTCAGAACGCAGATAAGGACGTTGACGAGATACTTTCCGAGGGCAGAAAGAAAGCCCTTGCCCGTGAGAATCAGATCGTAGAAGAGGCTAACGAGGAAGCAAAGCAGATACGTGAACGCGCCGAGCGTGAAATCGAACTGGAAAAGAGCAAGGTCAAGGATGAGGTTAAGCACGAGATGGTAAACGTTGCGAGTGCGATCGCCGGCAAATTTGTCGCTAAGGAACTCAAAGAAAGCGAACAGGCTAAGCTCATCGACGACACACTTAAAGAAATGGGTGAAGATACATGGCGAAGCTGATATCAAATACGTATGCTGAGGCTCTGTTTGAACTGGCTGCGGAAAACAACAGAATAGACGACCTTTACGCGCAGATTGATATGCTCACCAAGCTTTTTGAGGAGAATCCCGATTTCATCGCTCTCCTGAACCATCCGCACATCACGCAGGAAGAAAAGATCGCTGCCCTCGAAAACACTTTGAAGGGCAGGGTGGACGACGAGATCGTCGGGCTTCTGAAGATAGTGACGGAGAAGGACAGGGCGTCCGAGATCGGCGCCATATTCGAAAGCTTCCGCGCGAAGGTATACGAATACAGAAAGATCGGTGTCGTATATATCACCTCCGCAGTCGGACTTGACGAAGCCCAGAAAAAGAAAATTGAGGATAAGCTTCTCAAAACCACAGGTTTTGAGAGCCTCGAAACACATTATTCCGTTGATGAAAAGCTTGTCGGCGGTATGATAATCCGGATCGGAGACAGAGTTGTCGATTCCTCGATCAAGTCGAGGATAGAGAAGATGACCTCCGAACTCCGGAAAGTCAGTCTTAATTAGATATGCAACGATTACGGTTCTGCCCGGTAAGGGCGGGACGGCAGAAAGGAAGGTGCCATAACCTTGAATTTAAGACCTGAAGAAATTAGCTCGGTTATAAAAGAGCAGATAAAGAAATATGCCGATAAGCTCGAAGTTTCCGATGTGGGTACGGTAATTCAGGTCGCAGACGGTATCGCACGTATTCACGGACTGGAGAAAGCCATGCAGGGCGAACTTCTTGAGTTCCCCGGTGAGGTATACGGCATGGTATTGAACCTCGAAGAGGATAACGTAGGTGCGGTACTTCTCGGCGATTCAAAGAGCATCTCGGAAGGCGACACCGTAAAGACGACAGGAAGAGTCGTTGAGGTGCCCGTCGGTGACGCAATGCTCGGCAGAGTTGTAAATGCCCTTGGTCAGCCAATTGACGGCAAGGGACCCATCGTAACTGCAAAGTACAGGCAGATCGAACGTGTCGCATCCGGTGTTATTTCGAGAAAGTCGGTTGATACCCCTCTTCAGACAGGTATCAAGGCCATCGACTCCATGATCCCCATCGGACGCGGACAGAGAGAGCTCATCATCGGTGACCGTCAGACCGGTAAAACGGCTATCGCCATCGATACGATCATCAATCAGAAGGGACAGAACGTAAAGTGTATCTACGTTGCCATCGGTCAGAAGGCTTCTACGGTAGCTGCACTCGTATCTACCCTTGAGGAATACGGCGCAATGGATTACACCACGGTGGTTGCCGCTACGGCATCCGAGCTTGCGCCTCTGCAGTACATAGCACCTTATTCGGGATGCGCCATCGGTGAGGAATGGATGGAAGCGGGACAGGATGTTCTGGTCGTTTACGACGATCTTTCAAAGCATGCTGCCGCTTACCGTACACTTTCACTTCTTCTTAAGCGTGCACCCGGACGTGAGGCTTATCCCGGAGATGTATTCTATCTCCATTCGAGACTCCTTGAGAGAGCAGCAAGACTTTCCGACGAATTCGGCGGAGGTTCCCTTACAGCTCTTCCCATCATCGAGACTCAGGCGGGCGATGTTTCCGCATACATTCCGACCAACGTAATTTCCATTACCGACGGTCAGATCTACCTTGAGACCGAAATGTTCAACTCCGGCTTCCGTCCTGCCGTAAACGCAGGTCTGTCGGTTTCCCGAGTTGGTGGTTCGGCTCAGATCAAGGCAATGAAGAAGATCTCGGGACCCATCCGTATCGAGCTTGCTCAGTACAGAGAGCTTGCGGCATTCGCACAGTTCGGTTCCGACCTCGACGCGGATACCAAGGAAAAGCTTGAACAGGGCGCGCGCATCAAGCAGGTGCTCAAGCAGCCTCAGTACAAGCCCATGCCCGTTGAAAAGCAGATCATCATCATATATGCTGCGGTCAACAAATATCTCCTCGATATCGCTGTTGAGAAGGTACAGGATTTCGAAAGAGAACTGTTTGAATTCATAGACACCAAGTACCCTGAAATCCCTGCTAACATTAAGAACGAGAAGGTTATCTCGGACGAGACCGATGCGGCTCTTAAGAAGGCTATAGCGGAATTCAAGGCTCAGTTCAGATAGGGAGCGTGACGTAAATGGCTTCGATGAGAGACATTAAAAGAAGAAAGCAAAGCATTCAGAGCACGGGGCAGATAACCAAGGCTATGAAGCTGGTCTCCACTGTTAAGCTGCAGAAGTCCAAAACCAAAGCTGAAGAGACAAAGCCGTATTTCAAGCATATGTTTGCGGCTATGTCAGAGATCCTTTCCAAGTCCGGCAACATCGATCATCCCTATCTCAAGGGTGACGATACAAAGAAGAAGGGCATCATCGTCGTTTCTTCCAACAGAGGACTTGCGGGCGGCTACAATTCAAATATCGTCAAGCTTGTAATGAGTTCGGGTATTCCCAAGGAAGATTGCGTGATCTACGCTGTCGGAAAGAAGGGAAGAGAAACTCTTGCACGCAGAGGATACGAGATAGCCGGGGATTATTCGGAAGTGATGGGCGGACCTGTTTTTGACGATGCGATCGCCATCGGAAGAAGAGTCATTCAGGATTTTAACGACGGCAAGATCGGAGCGATCTACTTCGCCTATACGGACTTCAAGAACACAGTGAGTCATATTCCCGTATTTTCACAGCTCCTTCCCGTGCAGAAGCCGGAAGAGCCCGAAGATAACGGAAATGACGCAGACAGGCTGTTGTTCATGAACTTCGAACCGGAGGCCGAAGAAGCTTTCTCGATGATAATCCCGCTATATATCAATTCCGTTATATACGGAGGTCTTATGCAGGCATTCGCCAGTGAAAACGGCGCAAGAATGCAGGCAATGGATTCGGCAACAAATAACGCAACGGAGATGATCTCTGACCTGACACTCAAGTTCAATCGTGCCCGTCAGAGCGCGATCACTCAGGAGATCACGGAGATCGTCGGCGGTGCCAATGCAATAAGCTAAACACATGTAAAGGAGTGAAGACAGTGGCTAAGAAAGTAGCTAAAACAGGTAAGATCACTCAGATCATTGGTGCGGTACTTGATATAAAATTCCCCAACGAAGCTCTGCCCGAGATCAACGAAGCCGTTAAGATCGAGTTCGGCGGCAAGGTTCTCACGGTAGAAGTAGCCCAGCACCTTGGTGATGACACCGTAAGATGTATCGCCATGGGACCCACGGACGGTCTTGTCCGCGGCATGGAGGCAGTGGCTACGGGAGCTCCCATTACGGTTCCCGTAGGAGAGAATACTCTCGGAAGAATGTTCAACGTACTCGGCGAGCCGATAGATGAGAAGCCTGCACCCAAGGATGTCGAATACTTACCCATTCACAGAAAGGCACCCGCATTTGAGGAACAGTCCACAAAGGCGGAAATGCTTGAGACGGGTATCAAGGTCGTTGACCTTCTCTGCCCCTATCAGAAGGGTGGTAAGATCGGTCTTTTCGGCGGTGCCGGCGTAGGTAAGACGGTACTGATTCAGG